>PJEL010002513.1_pt1 | contig 16661 bp, 22 predicted proteins | sample 1853271 | NCBI WGS metagenome assembly PJEL01 (sample SAMN08108733, study PRJNA415343) | Invertebrate metagenome, whole genome shotgun sequencing project. | host: Globobulimina | place: Sweden: Gullmar Fjord | collected 2015-08
GTATATCAGCTACTAACCCTAATACTAAACCTACCCCTAACCCCCTAATCCTAACCCCTACCTTAAACCCCAATCCTAACTCCCAAATCCTAACTCCCTAATCCTAATCCTAACCCTAATCCTAACCCTATCCCTTAATAATTTACTTACTTATCCACTTTCCTACTCTATCGGTGGGTTACTTGCTGATGCACTTCGTCATCTTATTATGCCCGCTTCCGCAACCTCAGCTCAAGAACTGCAAAGGTTAGTCACTACCCCTTGGAAGAATTTGTCATCATTCGTCTGCATACATTAACAGCTGTGTGAGTACAGACGTTGTTGTGGGGGGAGGTTAGTGTGGTTTCCACCTACACCGATACGTTGTACATCAGTGGCGGAGTTGCACGGTCGTGGGGACACGTAAACCTGGAAGGGGGTGTCTGACTACTACCCGAGGGGAAGTGAAGAGAGGGGAAAGTGTGGTGGTAAAAAGTAAGAGATCTGAAAGGGTGGAGGATAGTGGAACTTAACAATGGAGAGAGAGAGAAAGGATGCAGCAGAAAGGTGCAGCTGTGTGTATCAGAGTGGAGAGGTGGAAAAAAACATGTGTATATGGTGCAGGCTTCGTTGGGTCCTTGTAGAGGCGGGAGTAAGGTGGGACGAGTCTTTTGATGAGGGAAATAATGTGCTGAACTGTGCTGTTGATGCGACATGCAACTACAGCCAGAGAATGGCAGAAGCTCTATGGCTTCCGATTGTTGGTGTCATAGCAGCAGGATTGTCAGAAGAACAAGCTCTAGCACTTATGGATTCACGGCCAGACATCGATACCCATTTTCGCTGTGCAGTCCTTCGTGCTCGACGTGATGAGCTCAATAGAATGTTGTTGGTGGAGCAGTCAACTTCGACGAATACTGCTCCACTCCCGTCACAATAACCTTGCCATCAAGTAAGCAATATCGGACTTTTTTTTAGATACAGTGAATGGATCTCGGGCAATTTTTGAATGTCAGCCATCCTGAAAGACAGTAATTTAGAGAGATTATGACTTGGAGATACCATGTGCCCATTTTTTTGCTTAGTAGCACTATAAGCCCTAGGACCCATCGTGATGACCTTCCTCCCCCAGTATAGCCTTATTGTGTTATCATGTAAATTGCAATGCTTAGCTTTTCTGCTCAATCGCCTCCCTCTGTTCGGATGCACTTGTCTCCAACATTCACCATTGCCATGTAAAATACATAACATCCCCAGATTTTGTGTTCAACCAAGCTAATAAATTTCTGTTCTGGAAGTGCTTTAACATGCTTAACTACTCGCTCAGCCTGAGATCCAATGAACTACGCATTTAACTTTGCACTACTCTTGTGAGCACGGGGACACTTACTTGGCTCCTCATTTCTGATGAATCCTTTCACCATTTTTTTCTGCATATGGATGATATGTACCATGAGGTTGGTGTACTGTACCCTCACCCTTAATTAGAAACGCCTGAAATCCCCATTATCAGTTACAACCACATCAACACACAACCTCCTATCCTTGATCCAATCACAGTATTGAGCCACCTATATGCCGGCGAGCATGGTCTCACTCAGCCTCCGTACAACAGGACCATCAAACTCTGATATACCCTAACCTTAACCCTAACCCTAAGTTATAACCGTAATCCTAACCTTAATCCTAACCCTAAACCCTCAAACCCGAACCCTAAAACCCCAACCCTAAACCCTAACTCTACCCCTAACCCTATGTTCTAACCCTAACCCTAACACTAAACCCTAAAACACCAACCATAAACCCTAAAATCCCAACTCTAACTCTAACCCTACCCCTAACCGCCATCTGAGTTCTCTCTCTGGGTTTTGGGATTAGCTTAGGAAGCAATGCTCTCATCCTACATTATAGATCGGGCCAAAAAAGGGGCTTTTGAGGTGGTTTGGAAGGGGGGAGGTAATGCCTTCCATCGCCTTAATAGGCAATGGAGGACCGTTCAAGTTGGTTGTAGACGTGAGGATGGTTTTAATACGACCTTTCGATCTTTACCGATGCGAGGAAAAGGAACACTTTCTAACGTAAGCATTGACACCAGTGGAAAGTTCCAAAGCCATGAAATTCAGGGACCATTCATACCCCACCCTTCAAAGGAGCCTCCGACTCCGTTGACGAAGGAGATAGCATCGAGAATCAAGATAAAAGGACCTATCACAATAAGTGAGTTTATGTTTCTGGTTCTACAGCACCCAGAGCATGGGTACTATACGTCGAAGGGAGAAAAAATCGGGGAGAGGGGAGACTTTACCACATCTCCCGAGATCAGTCAGATGTTTGGTGAGCTTATTTGTGTGTGGTTCTACACAGTTTGGGAGTCCATTGGCAGCCCCTCTACGGTGCATTTGGTGGAGATGGGACCAGGGAAAGGCACTTTAATGGCAGATTTGCTGCGAGCATCTGCGTCTTTTCCTTCTTTCTGTGAGGCAGTGTCTGTTCACCTCGTGGAGACCAGCCCAAACCTGCAGCATATGCAACAGTTAACTCTTCAAGGAAATAATGTCAATGGCGGGGAAATGCTGTCTCGTATCCAATGGCACAGCTCATTGGACACCATTGCGAAAGGACCAACTATGGTACTCGCTCAAGAGCTGCTGGACGCCTTGCCAGTTCACCAATTCGAGTACACATGCAAAGGTTGGAGAGAGAGGTTGGTGGATGTGGATGAGTTACCTGAAGGCCCCCATCACCTGCGCCTCGTATTGAGTCCCAATGAAACCCCTGCGGCGTGCGCACTTTTACAAGGGAAGAATGGTGGGTTTTCTACCACCACACAATCACAATTAGGCCTTGAAGTAGGCGATTGCATTGAGGCTTGCCCGGCAGGCCTAGCAGTTGTAGATGATATTTGCAGGCGTGTACATCAGCACGGTGGTGGAGCTCTAATTATTGACTACGGCCAATCAAATGCTCAACAAGATACGCTACGTGCATACAAGGACCACAAGGAAGTACACGTATTTGATTCCCCTGGAATGGCAGATTTGACCGCTGATGTAGACTTTGGTGCTGTTAAGCGTGTTGCTGAGGCGGCTGAAGTTTCTATTCGGAAGGGTCAGTGGGGAAAGGGTCTTGGCATTAAAGCCCACGGTCCCGTAAGCCAGGGGACCTTCCTGCAGGCGATGGGTATTGGGGAACGAGCAGGAGTGCTCATTGATCAGGAGAAAGTAGATAACGAAACTGCACAGAATATATATGATGGACTAATTCGGCTTGTTGCCCCAGATCAAATGGGGGATAGATACAAGGTACTTGCTATGACAAACGGGCGAGGTCCAGACCCTCCCGGATTTCCTGCTTTCTGATGATCCCAATACATGATGACAGTATACCGTCTTCATTAGGAAGGAGCTCATACATCACGATTCTTCATCAGATGATGAAGAATCGCTACTCTCATGGCTGTCAGATGGCAAATTGTTATTCACATTGCTAATGCTGCTTGACGATAGGCGGGGCTTCTTGATGGATTTCTTCAGTGTTGATTCATCATTTGGAGTCTCTGATGCGGTGATTTCATCAAGGGATTGGGGTATGTCACATGCTGCAATATTTGCAGCAGCCTCCGCAGTGGCATTGCGCCTGGTGGCCTCACGAGCCATTGTTTCAAACCTGCGCCTGTCGGTTCGAAAGAGCTCTGTCTGCAAGCAGAACAAAGTGGTACACACTTCTCAGTCAGCGTTACTGAAATGAAACAACAATTTCAAATGTGTCGATGGTGAGAGTGGGGGGGGAAAAAAGTAAGCTTACAATATCGGGCATGAGCCCATCGTCTCCATTTGGATGGGCCAAAAGTGTCCGGATGGTGGTGAGAAGTGTTGATATGTTGATGGAAGGTGCCCAAGAGCCTGCAGGCTTCATTTTGAGAGTATCTAAGCAAATGCGACCATTGTTGTCAATATTTGGGTGTAGCACCGGTGTCAAAAATCTAACTGCTGGAGGCTCGAACGGATATCTGAGTATGATACATGCAGTGATAGTGTCAGGTAAAAAAGTGCGTCACAACTCTCAGATACACATCACAACAAACCCCTCAACAAGCGTACTCGTACCTCTTTGGCACTTCCATCTCCATCATAAATGTTCCCTCCGCGTACGGTGTATCAGGTGGTCCTAAGATCTGGGCCTGAATATGATGCATCGCATCTCCCACCGTCCAGCAGGACACTCCAGGAGGGGGGTCGGTAGCAAGCATGGAGATTTCCTTCTTCAGCCTTGCGGCACCGACGTTCGACATGCTGCTATAACACTCCACGTCTTGTCTCCCCAATCCTCCCACCAACCGCCACTTTTAGGGTTAGGAATAAGGTTAAGGTAAAAGGGGTTATGGCTAGGGTTCTATGTGTGTGATTGCTCCACAACGAAGGCGAGGTAGACGAAATTTTTCTTTTCGGATTATTTGGACTTGCCCGGATCCTAGCTATGACACCAACCGCAACGGGACTCAGCAGTTTCCGTCATCACCGATTAGGGTTAAGTCCCAAGCAGTCCCTTCTGATGACGTGTTTGTTCAAAGTCTGAGGAGCGAGCGTCGCTTGCGCCAATAAATAACTGCTCACTAATCTCGTGCGGTAAATCGTAGTTTTGGTGCTGCGGAGAAATGTAGCGACATTCTTTCGCTTAGGGTTAGGATTAGGATTAGGGTTTTGAGTCTAGGTTTTAGGGTTTGGATTTAGGATTTGGGGTTAGGGTTTAGGGATTAGGTTGTAGGGTTAGGATTAGGGTTTTGCGTTTATGTTGTGGGGTTTGAGTTTAGGATTTATGGTTGAGGGTTTTGGTGTAGATCCTACTTACTTAACCACATTACTGGGAAACACAGTAAGTAAGTAAGTGTCTGCTTGTACCTTCCACATTAGAGGAGCGCTGTAAAGAGCTAGGTTTGCTGTTACGCACTTGTTACGATATATTCTCATTCAAGTATCTCTTCTCTGTTGTCCCAGTCTCAAGGGCTGTATAATCGAGTAAATACCACTACCTGTTCAACTGACACCATGTGGTGTTTGGCAGTGAGATTAGAAGCATTATCTCGTATATTAAAGGTTCAAATACGTAAAACCATGCAATCGACACTGCTACTGCGTGTGCCTGTACATGTGTGTGTGTTTGACACGCTCAGGTTATGAGGCCTTTTCAACTAACTCTGTCATTGTCACAAAGTATTTTTTCAATAACCTTACTTCACAGTAAACTCTAGTACAGCACCAGATCTGGAAGCCTTCCAGCAAACACAACTGTAGGTTTCTCCAGGTAGTTATCACAACCCCCATTCAAAGCTATTAACCTGGAGCCATATGGGACAAGGTCCAGTCCAACAGAGCAGCAGTCACAGTATTCTACTGTGCTTTTCATTGCATGCATTTCTCTTATTACCGGTCTGATAATGATCCTTTGTTAGCGTTCCATAGTTCATGGCACATTATTTTCACCGTTGCTGGTTTCATGCATGCCAATCACTTGGGAGGGGATTTTGCTCTTCACATCTTTGCCATTGCTATTTCTTTGTGTCCTTATGTCCTGGGGTGAGTGTAGTGTGTAGACCTTAACCCTAAATCTTAAAAAAACATGCACCATAACCCTGAAGCCTATGTACACCTTTATTTGTGTAATTTCACTCCATCCACACCCAAACGCAAACCCTACACCCTTTACACAGTTAGTACGGCACAGAAACCGCAGAACCGCTCACCACTTGTCATAGTCATACGTTTACCGGTTTTAGGTTTGAAAGGCTACCGGGATTTGTGGTGTTGTGGGCGTTGGTGTTACCATTGACGGTGTTAGTATCATCCTTGGACCTGAACGTAGGGATCAAGTGGTGTGAAGGTCGGCTCCCTTAAAATCAACATTGTGAAGCATTATTGCTGTTCAAAGAGATAATGAGCCACAAGTATTTTAGAGCACTGGGTAGTCAAATTCCTAGGCGTGATGCTCTCCGCTCCCTGAGGCAGCTGAGCTCCTACTCGTTTAGTAATCCGCACGGGATCGACGAAGAGTGGCCATTAGTGACTAGAAATACAGTGTTGAACGTCTGCCCACAAGGAGAGAAAATGGTGATTGAGAGGCTTGGGAGGTACGAAAGGGTACAGGAACCAGGATGGTTTCTGGCCATCCCCCTTATTGATCGCATAGCTTATCGTGTGGACACAAGGGAAAAGGCCGTGAAGATTCCTCCTCAGAGTGCTATTACACATGACAATGTAACTGTTGAAGTGAGCGGCAACCTGTACACTCAATTCAAAGATCCAACAAAGGCAGCATACGGGAGCACAAACCCTCTATATGCCATCAAGCAGCACGCCCAGTCAAGCATGCGTGCAGCAATTGGGGAACTGGAACTTGACGAGGTTGCTTCCCTGTTTGATTTGCTTTTGTTTTTAGCCGCCACCCAGCCGTCCGTATTGTAAATCATCTCTTCTCCCTCCTGCAGATTCTGCATAAACGGGCGAAGCTCAATGAACTCATTACTTCCTCAATTCAGGAAGCATGTGAGGCTTGGGGGATGGTTGTTAAACGCTATGAAATTACAGAGATATTGCCTGACAAGCAAATATCTGCTGCCATGGACCGCCAAGCAGCTGCAGAGCGCATTCGGAGGGAGAGAGTTTTGACTGCAGAGGGGCAGAAAAGCGCTGTATCCTTGGAGGCAGAGGGTGAAGCAACAGCAGGTGAGAAGAAAATGCCTCCAATCATTGTTGGTAAATCTACATACTGCCACCTTCACCGTATGTACACATGCTATAGCTGTACATATAGTTTATCCCCTGTCTAGTTCTAATGCAGCATTGCCTATTCTTACAATTACCTTTGTGCCCAGTACGCATAAAAGCTTATGCACAGTCAGAGGCAATCAAAGCTATTGCAGATGCATTGAAAATAGAAGGTGGCAGATCGGCCGCACAGATTGCCATTGCAGATAAGTATATACAAATGTATGGTGAAATGGCACAGAAGAGCAATACTATGGTATTCTCTGAACGGCCTGCAGATATAAGATCCCTCATGGCACAGGCAGCCGCAGTGGTTAGAAATGACACGAGTGAAGATACCCCCAAAAATACATAAAATTTTAATATATCTATTCCTATCTATGTCATCTACTGAGTCCACCATCATGAGCAATGGTAGACTTCCTTAAGGTCCCTCCAAATGTGTTGCTATTTGCTGGATGCGTGCATAACGCATACCACCATCCCTATTTATCTGGACTACAACAATGGCTGCCTTTCTGCCTCACCGTTGCTGTACTGACCTCAGCAGAGCCCACGAAGCCTTGTCAAGCTCTTCATCCATAACACCCTTCAGTACCTCTGCCTCCTTCACTTTTTCCCTCAATTTAGACCTTATCATTCGGCTTCTCTCCTCCAGCGCCTCAATTTCCTTCATCTGGTCCTCTTTTGACTTGTTTACCCCCGGCAGTTTGGCTATCGACTCGTTCGCTATATTGGCCTCTCCTCTCACCTTGTTTGCCAACTCCGCCACTTTCTTTTCCCACGAGGTCTCATACTCGTTTCTCACGTTGATATTATCTCCAGCCAAGGAGGGCAACAGATCACCACTCTCCTCACCTGTAGGGAGAAAACGAAGGGCATCGAACATGGCCAGGGCGAGAGACTCTACGGCATTTTGAGCCACTGAAACAAGGTCTTCGCCGTGCGAGTTCGCTGTGGAATTATCACCACCGTCGACACCGGGAAGGGGCGAACTAGTGTCTTTTCTCATCTCCTCTTCATCTCCTGGAGTTATTGCAGGGTTGTTTGCGCTGTCATAACCATTGTGGTGGCACTCGTTAAACTGGTGAGAGAAAAGGATGTCTCTATATCATCCGATATACATATAGAGGTGTGGGTGGATGTGGAAATGTGACACTATACTCTTAGTCAGTACATTACGTTCGGGTTAGGATTTAAGGTTAGGGTTTAGGGCTAGGGCTAGGGTTTTGGGTTAGGTGTTAGGGTTTACTACTGGGGTTATGGTTTAGGGTTAGCCTAGGGTTTAGGGATAGGGTCTAGGGTTACGGTTTGGGTTTGGGGTCTAGGGCTTAGGGTTAGTGTTTAGGGTTAGGGTTTAGGGTTTAGGGTTTAGGGTTAAGGGTTGGTTCGGAGAGGATAACGACGTAGGCGTGGACTGCGTTTGCAGATATTTTCATTTAACCACTTGTACACCTTATAAGGTGTAAACTAAATTGTCTGCACGGTAACCTTACTCGTTTTGATACTAGGCTGGTTATTAGTGTGTGGTAGTATTGGTGGTTCCGGTTGGAACCATTTTGTGACCCTAATCTCAAGTAACCCTAACCCTAGCCGTAATTCTAAGAATGGGATATGTATGTACACCTCTATTAATGTAACACAATACTTTTGCCTAACCCGTCAATGCACTAAGTGTTGAAACTTCCGTATCTGGATCGTGAATAAGTGACTCTTCAAACTGTCAAGCACTACAATGACATATATTGTAGTAGCCAAAACAGATGGTTTTGTTCACTAAATTACAGTCCTTGTTTTCAGGACACTTGAAGAGTGAATAGATTATTCAACCCTGCATTTCTATCCAATGTAACGTTCGCAAAGGACATTTTAATGTTCCTCTAAGAATGTTCTGCTGTTTAGAGAACTGTAACTTACGTTCTGCGTTTCTCTGTTTCGTTATACACGACTCAGGCGTCCAAATCACAACAATGAAGCATATATATGCTGGGTAGTGAACTTCCCGGGCTGCCCGGCACAAGGGCATGCAACGCACTAGTGCCTAGCATAGAGGACTGTGAAGCTGTCCAGCACAAAGTAACCCCCTACCCCATTCTCCAGCTACTGGGATGGCTGATGATAATGATGAAAAGCACAGAGCTAATAGGTTGATTACGAACCCACAGTCGGATTCTGCGGTGAATGACGAGGAGGATGAAAAAGAAGAGGGAGACGCGGTGGGCGAATCTATTAACCCTGACCCTAATGCTAGCCATAACGGAGATGGTGGCCCGAGAAGCACTAAAGTGAAGAAGAAGAAAAAGAAGAAAAAAAGGAAGAAGAGCAATGTATCTGCAGCATCTGATGGACAGGCAAAAGTACTAGGTAGTGGATTCGGGGGTGACGACACGGTGGTGGCGAGTAAGGTTGCTCCAGGGAGGGGGGTAGGAGGTTTGACAGATTACTACGTGAAATATGGGCAGACGGAACCACCGAGCATCCCGGTATGAGCCCCTTGCAGTATAGTGGTGCTTTTTATGAGTGTTTTAACGGGGTCAATTGTGACGTTACACTGGGCAAGCAGCCCTATTGGTGCAATGGCTGTGTACTAGTACTACTTAGAGTATATGACTCTCTCATTATCGTCATACATGAAGATATGATATGTCAGTAAATATTACGGTTTATTATGTGCATGTATTGCTAGTTGAAGATAATACATAAGAGAGTGCGTGAGAGCCGTGCAGTGCAGTATTTCGTGTCGTCACACTGTATATTATATCGCACATTGATGCTGGTGACTGACATTCTACCTGCTCCTATCTCCTTACTTGAATGCGTCTCCTTAGGTGGCAGAATTGCCGGCTTTCAAAGCTAACGGTGTTTTCCCAGAAGGTGAGATCCAGGAATACGCCTTGGAGCACATTAAGGTCAGGGTTGGAGATGAAGAGAAGCGAGCCTTGGATCGCATGAATTCAGATCTTTATGAGGTTTTGCGTGAGGCAAGCGAGGTTGGTGGTGACCAGTTGTATTGAATGAAGGCCTCCTGAATACTACTAGTATACTTATCAGTGACCAAACTATATTCCACCGCGTTCTGTCTACAGGTGCACAGAGAAGTGCGAAGGTGGTCTCAGAGCTTTATTAAACCTGGTATAAAGCTCATTGATATGTGTGAAATGCTGGAAAATAAAAACAGGGAGCTCATTGGAGAGAGGGGAATAGAAAGAGGGATTGGATTCCCTACGGGGTGCAGCCTTAACAACGTGGTATGGTGAAACTGTGTTTGGGTGTGACGCACGTCCAATCGATGGCAATATGCTCGCAGTCTATATCTGCTACCTGTCCATAAAATGCAGGCGGCAAACTTACATTTTCACTTTACTTCAGGCTGCCCACTACACCCCCAACACAGGAGATAACACGGTCCTTGGAGAGGGAGATGTCATGAAAGTAAGATGATGTATTTGAGACTTGAAGGGGGTGATCCAGCTTGAAGCATGCGACATTGCTGTGGTGTTGTTGACCTGATATATATATACCCTCTATTAGGTGGACTTCGGTACGCAGATCAATGGAAGGATAATTGACTCTGCATGGACGGTGTGCTTCCAGGAGCGATTTGATCCTTTGTTAGAAGCAGTCCGAGAGGTGATGAGTCGTCTACTCTATCTGCTGTTCCCTGAAAAATTGTTCACTGATGATTTGCTTCAAATGAATTCCTTAAAGGGCACCAACGAAGGGATCCGTCAGGCTGGAATTGATGTTCGGCTCAGTGATATTGGGGTGGCGATTCAGGAGGTTATAGAATCATACGAGGTTGTTCAATGTCTATGCTTCCAGTATCACTTCTCAATCCCCTTTTTTGATCCGTTTTCACTATAGTATAAATTTCCATAATTGATTGCTGCCGTGTGTATGTCAATGCCAATACACTGACCCCGCTGTGTTTGAACAGGTGGAGCTCAATGGGCGGACATACCCTATCAAGTGCTGCAGGTGAAATATGTGGTTACCTCCAAATGTTATGACATGCATATCCGCGTAGAATGTGAAGCGTATTTTGTTATTTGCGTGTCACCCAGGAACTTGCATGGACATAGCATAGGACCATACCAGATTCACGCTGGGAAAAGCGTTCCCATTGTGAAAGGGGGCGAGCAGGGGATAAAAATGGAGGAAGGGGAGGTGTGTGCAATCGAAACATCTGGCTCAACTGGACGGGGATATGTGGTTGAGGATATGGAATGCAGGCATGACTTCACAATTCCTTCATTTTTTTTCTTTTTCATTTTAAATATTACCAACTGATTCCGCATGTCTTCGATTGTGATAATGGATATGTTACAATTACATAACCACCACAGTCACTACATGAAAGACTTTGAAGCTATTCGTGTGCCCTTACGGATGGTAAAGGTCAAGGTTCTCCTGGCACACATCAACAAGACGTTTGATACCCTACCATTTTGCCGGAGGTGGCTTGATAGACCTGATGGGGGATCTACGTACGTCAATGGCCCAACTGGTGGCCAGCAAACTAAGTACTATGGCAGCCTTAAACACCTTTGTGATGCTGGCATTGTGCAAGCCTACCCCCCATTGTGCGACGTGTCTGGAAGTTATGTTGCCCAGTATGAGCATACTCTCATCTTGCGACCTACGTGCAAGGAGGTTACTGAAACTGAACAGAGCACACATATTATGTTGAACACAGCACTTCAACATCTTGTCTGATATTCTTTTCATTTCTGCTTCGTCAGGTGCTCTCCAGAGGGGATGACTATTAAATGAGGGGAGAAATAATCTATGATCTAGAACACAACCGGGGGAGTGGTGCAATGTCTCTAAGATGTTTGCAAACTCTGTCACTGAGGTGTATTGCCTGGGTGTACAGATAGTGTAGTATTGGACATAGTACATACGTCGAAGGTTTTGTCAGTGACCAGCACGATGTACATGAGGAATGGTGCTTGATAGGTGGGAGCGTGCGTCAAATAGTTTTCCAAGGTGTATTGTTGTCATGTTTAGACCCTGAAAGATAAATAGTTGCAAGAAATGTAAGTATTATAGGCCCTGAGAGACTACTCATAACACACTTGCATCATTTACTTACTGCAGTAGAGAATGATATGCTCCATATGGCCTATCATTTCCAAGTCCTATGAGTGCAATATCCCCTTTTCCTCTCCAGTGATGGAGTTCCTGGTTTTGTTGTCTAATAGAATCAGATCGCCGCCTCATAGCACTCAGCCTCTTCAGTTGGCAAAGGAACAATGCCAATAGTCCTGATACCATCCCGCATATGAAAAATGCCATTGGAATGAACCAAAATGCCCTGTCATCATCCGAGACTATCGATGGGCTCTCCGATGTATTGACATGATCCCATTTAAGAACATTGTCATGAAACATTTCACCAATGTCGCCACCTCCACTTAAAAATTGGCTAGAACCCACTGCAGGCATACTTTCTTTTGCTACGTGTCCAGGTTCTTTCCAGATCAGATCGCAGCAAACGTGCTTTTATTGGGCGTGAAGTACCAGGTTGCAACATATTAATATATTACATCCCTACTTGTGTGAGATCCACCGCTGATGTATTACGATTCATGGACTTAGAGCTTCAATTTCAACTTGGTCCCAAGTTATGGATTAGGATTAAAGTTTGCCTTGTGGTTATAATGTAATTCTCTATTTCTCCCCATGATGCATCTGTTCTTCCTCTTAAAAGAACAAAGGGTGGGAGCAAACAGTTCAAGTGCAAATGTAGTGGTGTAGGGTTAGGGTTTAGGGGTTAAGGGTTAGGGCTTAGAGGGTTTAGGAATTAGGGCTTAGGGTTTAGGATTTAGGGTTGGGGTTTAGGGTTATGGGTAGGATTTGGGTTAGAGTTAGGGTTACGGTTACGGTTAGGGTTAGGGATGGCGAATCGAACTTCAAGAGTGAAAGAAATTGAGGGTCGTGTGGGCGTACACCTACGAAGGTGTATGTTAAACTCTCTGTAGCTCTTCCCCTTATAACTCCAGCACCACCGAACAAGTTGCAGGATATCCCAGTAGAACCATACACTACGGCTAGTGTGGTTCGTATAGGCAGTCTGTGGCAACGAACAATAAGGATCCGACGATGGGAAGTCCTCGACCCCAGGACGGTCGAGCAAGTAATCATGGATACCAAGCGACCGTCAACGAACGGTCGCTTGGGGCCTTGCCCAGGAGGCTTAAAATACACCTAACCCTGTAACCCTAAATCCTTCTAACCCTAACCCCATAGCCCTAACTCCATATTAGACTACCACGCTGATTAGGGTTTAGTTTCTTTTCCTGGGGCTGTGGAGCGAATGCAGCTGCTGTGATCTCTCTTTCTCACGAGCAGCATTCACGATACCTTTTGCGGCTATTAACTGTAACCCTAACCCCAACCTAACCCCATGACCCTAACCCTAACTCCATAACTCATAACTGTAACCCCATAACGCTGCTAACTCCATGTTAGGCTGCCCCACTTATTAGGGTTTAGTTTTCTTTTCTCCTGGGGCTGTGGAGCGAATTCGGCTGTGCTCTTTCATCCACACGAGTCGAAATGGAAAGGCCCAGCTTCCTTGACAGGGTGAAGGCTAAGTTTGGCGCCAACAAACAAGGCCCGAATAGTGTAAAAAATGAAAGCAAGGGAAGGCAGACGTCTTCAGTTGCAAGCAGTAGGTCAGGTTCAAAGCAAAGTGAAAATATGTTTACTGGAAATGGTGTGGAGGGCATCAATGACGGTGTTGATCGAGGGATATCTCACATCGATGTGTACTTTCATGAGACCGATCTGGGAATGATGATGCAGGAAGAGAAACAAACTGGAAGGCCTATCGTGAATATTGTCATCCACGGCCGGGAAGGCCAGAGACTTGGTGTAAAAGTAGGAGATGTTGTTGTTATGATTGAGAGGAATCCTGTTTCCTCGGTTGAAGCATTCTCACAAGCAGCACGAGATTTCCCACGTCCATTGTGTGTGACATTTGAGCGGAACCTCGACAAGAAGGGAGGTGGTATGCGATCTAAGCGAGAGGGGGGGTTGCCTGGAGCAATTGGTGCAATAAAAGAGCACTGTTTTCCTTCAGCGGGGCTCCAGAAATCGACATCGTTGACCCGCTCTGAGGCAGTAAATCCCCCACAACCTGTAATCACAGAGGAGGAGAAGATACAACGGAGGGAGGCTGTGCTCATGGCAGCGGAAGGACGGAGTAAGTATTGGGAAAAACGTGTACATAGGAATCGGCGGGCGGCAGCAGTGGCAACATCTTATGCACTTTCAGACAGTAAAAATAGCGGCCCAGATACTAGTGCCTCTACCCCCCAGTTTGCTTCAAAATCTGTGAACCCACAAACAATTGCCAGTGAGAAACAAGCCAAACAGCAAGAAGCGGAGACGGCCAAGCAGATGGGGTACAACCCATACACCCCACAGATGATAGGACTTGCACAAGCCAGGAATGCAGCGATAACAGGTGGTGGTGGTACTGGCAATGGGTCAGGATCATCATCACCTTGTCCAGTTCATCAGTCACCAGAGTCACGACAACCACAAGTATTACCTGAAACTGCAGCAGCTGCTACTGATCCGTGGGAAACATGGGAACATGAAATTGTGGAGGAAGTGGAGCCACTGGTTGCCCAGGTACGTATGATAGGATTATAGCGTCCCATCCATTCCCTGAAAGTAATCCCCATACTCCTCGTAGGTCATTTCATCTGGACCTGAACGTGCTTCTGTTGCATTGAGCACTGTTTTATCCATGCTAAACAATGTTGCATTGAAGAATGATGAGAAGTACCGTCGAATACGGCTCTCTAACCCTGGTTTCCAGAAACGGGTTGCGTGTGTTCCAGGTGCGGTTGACATATTAGAAGTGGCAGGTTTTGCATTGCGTTCTGAAGAAGAGGAAGTTATTTTGCAGTATTCTGAAGTTCATGATGGGAATTCCATTCCTCTTAAACTTAAAGTTGCAATTACAGCAATTTCAAGAGCCCATGCTGCACAATAATTGTAAATCTGTATAATGTGGTGGTTGATGTTAACATGTGTCAACAAGAAGATCTCTCTCCCTCTCTTTCTCTGAACCCCATTTATTATCCCATCCACCGTTTCACAAACTCTATACCCCACTCGACCGTTTAGCTCATGTACAAAAGTACTTCTTCTTTCCACCCTACCTCTTCCTTCTACTCTTAATGTCGTAATATATCAATACGCACACCCCACCACCTCTAACCTGAACCCAAACACAAACCTTAACCCGCCCAAAAGAAATGAATTTGCACTAGAGAGACCTACACCTCTGGTCTGTTTGTGATCTTTATGGAACACTCTCTACCAGGCGGATCATGACTGTGTATGTAAGAAGGGTCAGGGCTCAAGTGTTGGAGTACACGAAAAGCGAATTAGGCCCCAATCGTCACCTAAATGTCACGTTCAACCGCATCCCATCCCTCAACAACAAATCGTCATCTTAAATCCTTTTTATATATAAGCTTTTTTTACTCGCAAACAACGAAAACACTTAAATGATGGCGCACTCACAGGACGTCGTAAATCGTAAATAGATGCAAGCGTTAGATCGTCGAGAGCCTTGCAAAATATAACAGTCCAACTTTCGGCCTCTGAAGGGCCCTGGTTGGCGGGGTATGGTGAGTTGTTGTTCACAGAGTTTGTATCTCGGCTTTTCCTTCTTTCCTTCTTGAAAATTGCCTATATATGAGTACGTACGCCGATTTAGGCGTACCCCTACGTGTGTGTGTGTGTAATCGATATATGAATGTGTGTTTGTACACCAACTAAGGTTGAGTGGTCGTAAGTCACTACCTAGACTTGAGGGTCACTAACTTACCTGGAGCACTGGCTCCAAGTCTTTCTACCAGGTGAGGGTTGCAATGATAGTGCCTGGGGCTGCCTAAGAATTATAAGAACTATCGCCCCTATTTCAAATTGCTTACCTCCTCACTTCTCTATATGCGTATCTTTTCCCGAGGTCGCCACCTCACTCCGAGTGTATGTTTACAGGAGGTCACCACCTCCGACAGTGTGTATGTTTAACGAGGTCACCACCTCGATCTTGTGTATATTTAATGAGGTCACTACCTCATTCAGCATATGTTTAACGAGGTTGCCACCTCGACTTTGTGTGTACTGCTTGCGCGTGATGACTTGTTCCTCCGCGGTTCTTCACCGTCAGGCTCGTCACCGTAGGGGATCGATGTCTCGATCCCGCAGACGGTGCTCTTCGTTCAAGTGTTCGCCGTGGGGAGCTGGTAAGGCTGGTCTTGTCGTCGGCTTGCATCTCACCGACTGGGCCAGCGTTACTGTCTTTAGTGGCGCCCGGTGCAGTTCCACTGATTCCACCTTGGGCCACAACCTACAGTGGTGCACTAAGAACATGTACGGTAACAGCTAAGCTGTACATTCATTTGTACCAGTTCTTCGGATTAACATAACATGGAAGATTCCACTATAAGTATTCTAATTAAGATTCCGATACTTACCGTGGGAGTTAGAAACCCCCAAAAGTATCGAAATGGAGTTCAAAGATTCAGGAATACAGTAAGATACGATTTGGACCCTGTAACAGATGCGTTGCAGGTTCTTGCACTGTTTTTTTGGTATTTTTTTATAGTGAAGAGAGCATCACACCTAATGTTCTTGTAGCCTACATCGTACATAGCCCCGAGCTAGCACGACAACCTCGAAAAAGTTACTGCCCGGAATTGCACGTGTAATTGGCTACGAGGAAGTAAGGGTGGACCTCTTGGAACGCGCGAACAACACGACACTTCCTCTCTGTAACAGTAATGCAACTAAATGGATCACGTTCAGTTGGACTCCCTCTACTGTTCAACCACGCACGAGGTCCGCACAGGTATCCCGTCGCAGTTATTTTGAATCAATAATCCACTCTTA
>PJEL010002514.1_pt1 | contig 16661 bp, 14 predicted proteins | sample 1853271 | NCBI WGS metagenome assembly PJEL01 (sample SAMN08108733, study PRJNA415343) | Invertebrate metagenome, whole genome shotgun sequencing project. | host: Globobulimina | place: Sweden: Gullmar Fjord | collected 2015-08
CGCCGCGGCATTCCGTTGCGCCGGGGATACGGCGCATTGGATCGACTCGAGCACCGCCTCGGCATTGGCCGGGTTCAAACGGCCCGGTTCTGCACCGACCGCTCGCGACAGCGGCAACACCGGTAGGGCGTCGTTGAAGGTGTCGGCGGCGGCTTCGGGGGTTTCGATCGCGACGACCGGCACCTTCAGGCCAAGGCGCATGGCCAGGCTCGCAAGGCGTTCAGGGTCGTCGACGACAAAGAAAGGCGGAAGCCGAGCTGCACCGCGATCCCGCCAGGCCTGGCGCGTGATTTCGCCGCCGATGCCCGCCGGCTCTCCCATGGTGACGACCAGCGGCGGAACTGCCGACCCGGTCAAGGAGCCGAAGGGCGCTGGGCAGGCATGCGGTCAGATACGCACATCGACGTTTGCCGTGCGCCGCAGTTCCTGAAGCGAGCGCTGGGCCAGCTGGTCCAGACGCTGGTTCGCCAGGGTTTCCTGGATACGAATGCGGTCGATGTCCTGGCCTTCGTTCTTGCGCATATCGCGAAGCAAGAGGATGTGGAAGCCGGAGAGCGAGCGGATAGGCTGAGAAATGTCCCCAGGCCCCATCTGGATCAGCACGGAGTTCAGTTCTTCGTCGAGCTCCCCGTCCTGGACCCATCCCAGATCGCCGCCCAGAGTGGCGGTGCCGGACTGCGAGAACTGGCGCGCCAAGCCGCCGAAATTGGCGCCGCGCCGCAGTTCGTCAAGCAAGCGATTGGCGTTGGCTAGGCCTTCGGCTTCCTTGGCAGCCGATTCCACGGGGATATAGATCTCCGCGACGCGCCGCTCGATGGAGCCCTGCCGCGCGACGAGGCGGCCCACCACTTCGTCTACTTCCTCAGGGGAAATCACCACAGTGGGGCGAAGTCGCCGTTGAACCACGGCTTGCCAAGCAATCTGGGCACGGATCTGGTCGATCAGGGTCGTTGGAATCACCCCGCGGTTCCGCAGCATGGTCAGAAACTGCCCCTCGGTCATCTTGTTCTGCTGAGAGATCTGTTCCAGTGCGCCGGCGACCTGAAGGTCGGATACCTCGATGTCGAGTCGGTTGGCCTCCTGCATTTGCAGGCGCTCGTCGATCAGGCCGCGCAGCACCTGGGAGGTCAGGCGGCGGCGCACCTCCTGGCTATCTTCCACGCCGGCAGCGATGATGGACAGCTGCATCCGCATGGTCAGGTCCAACACCGAGATGATGTCGTCGTTGACCACTGCGGCCGGACGGAAGAGGTCCTCTTGCGCCTTGGCTGCGCTGGGGACCCAGCACAAGGCCAGCAACGCCAGCCAGACGCCGAAAAGGACGCCGCGCGGCACAATCAGGAGCGGTTTCTGCAAATTCCCTACGGGCATTCCGGATTTCCCTTGAATTCCAGGCGGCACTATATCCTGTCGGGTAAGGGAGGTTCAAACGGAAGCTGTATGACGGCGGCTTGGGAGCGGGAAATTTCCCGTGAATCGCGATTTAGCCGCCCGCTGCCTCACCAAGATGCTTGAAGACGACTCTGACAAAGACGCTGTCGTCAGATTTGACGTCGCGATCCCGGTAATTTGACCGTTCCGCGACACCCTCGATGAGGAAGCACTCGTCCGCGTAGGTCATGCTAATAGCCGAGCGCAGGGCGCGGTCTTCCTCAAGATCCCGGCGATGATTGAAGCCGATGCTCCAGTACTGGCTGAGGCGTGATCTAATCCCGAAACTCACTTCCTCGCGATCGCCGAACTCTTCCGAGCCCGAGTCGTCCTTGATGAAGAAATAGGAGAGGTCGAGATTGAGGGCATCCGGGCCGATCTGGATGTCGAATTCGCTGCGCTGGGCGGCGAAGTCGTCTTTGTTGAGCCGGAACCTGTAGAGCAGGTTGAGGTCTTCTAGGGGCTGCATCTGGACGCGGCCGACAAAGTCGGAAACTTTGTCCTCCAGGCCCGAACCTTCGGCAAAGACGTCGCGGTTCTCCGACAACCGATAGCTCTGGCCGACAAAGGCGCCCGCCGAACCGGTGTCACCGAAAGCCGCGGTCCATTTCAGGCCAACGTCGAAGCGGGTGCCCGAATCGACACGGTCGCGGCCGGCGAAACGGTTGAGGTTGAAGATATTGGTGTCGTCGAATTCGAAATCCAGGCTGTCCTCGTTCGGGATCTCGCCGGGATTGGAGCCATTCGCGGAAAACACCGCTTGGGCGATAGGCTCGAAAACCTGCTGGACGGAGCCGTCCTGGCGCGCCCAGGGATAGCGCCATTTAACCGCGAATTGGGGAAAGAAGCGTCCGACAACATCGTCGCCGGGGGCGTTGGAGGGGTTCACGTTCGATGACCCGGCCACCACGCCGTTGGTCCAATACCCGTCGGTCTGGACCTGCGCGGTGAATTCGTAGATGTCGCCCAGCGGGCTGGTGTAGGGCAGGTGATAGCCGCCGAGAAACGACAGGCGGCGGCTGTCGCGTCCTTCCTCGCGCGTCAGGGTCATTACGTTGGTGTCTAAGGTGAAGTGGCCGCCGGGCAGTCCGACTCCGGGCTCGCTGGTAAAGTTATAGTCGGCAAGCGGTGCGACGATCGGGAACTCGTCATTCTTGTCGGTGCTGCGAAGGCCCTGATAGGAAAAGCCGCGTACCGAAGCGTAGTTGCGGCCCTTCAGACCCTCCAGATAAGCGGTGCTGGTAAGTGTGCGCTCGCTGTTGAAGCCGAAAGCGCGGAGATAGGTGTCGTCCGTGCTGCGCTTCGCATCGAAGCCCCAACGCCATGTCTTGTCGAGTTCGAACTCGCCTTCCGCATCGAAATGGCCGCGGAAGCGATCTTCTTCGACGTTGCCGCCATTTTCATCCCGGTCGGCGAAGGTGGCGCTGCCGGCGATCTCCAATCTGCCGTTGGTGAAGAGCTGGCGGTACTCACCTGTCAGGTTGAGGCCCTGCTCGGTGGAGACAATCGGCGCAATGGTCAAGTCCTTGGTGTCGTCGATGGCCCAGAAATAGGGGACTTCCACGGTGTATCCGAGGAAATCGCTGGTTCCGATCGTGGGCGCCAGTACGCCGCTGCGGCGCTTGACCGTGGGGTCCGGGTGCTCGAGGTAGGGCGTGTAGAGCACGGGAACGCCGAAGAATTCCAGCCAGGCGTCGTGGTAGATGACGTCCTGGGCTTCTTCGTCGTGGATGACCTCGGCCGCCTTGATCTGCCAAAGCGGCGCGCGGTCGGGGTCTTCACGGCAAAGATTGCAGGGGCTGAAAACGCCTTTCTTGAACTCGGTGCGATTTCCGCCGGTGCGAACCCCGCTGGTCGCCGCGATTCGCGTGTTGTCGACCATCAGGACGCGAACATCACGGACGAAGCCTTCCTTCAGGTCGCCGGTCAACTCTACGGAGTCGGCAAAAATAGTATCGCCGGTCGGGTCGATAAGGGTGATGTTGCCTTCTGCGGATACGATATCCGCATCGATGTTGTAGCTGACCTTGTCGGCGAGCAATACCCGCCCAGCCTGGGAAATCTCTACGTTGCCGGACGCGATAACCAGGCTGTTGGCTTCGTCATAGACCAATTCGTCAGCAGTAATCAGCGCCGGCACGTTCTCAAGCGCTTCGAGATCGATATCCTGCGCGCTTGCCGCCCCCCCACCGACGGCGGACAACACGAACAGTGCGGCAGCCATAGCTGCCGCTCTCCCAATTCCCCCCCATTTCATTGTTAGCCTACCCGTCCTCCAAATGAAGCAACATCGCCACACCAAGCATCAACGACACACCAGCCGGTGTCCAGGCTGCGAGCACGACAGGGATGGTACCTGAAAGTCCGATCGCAAACACGAAACTAGAAACGAAGTATAGGAGAAAACCAGTCAACATGCCCGCCAGAATTACCAAACCGACGCGACCGCGGCGTTGCGGACGCAGCGAGAAAGTCGCCGCGAGCAAAACCATGGCGGCGAACAGCATTGGCAGAGCCAGGAGCCGGTGGAATTGCAGACGGTGCGGAACTGCCGAGAATCCGGCCGCCTGCATAAGTTCGATGAAGTCGGGCAGGTTCCAGAATGCAATGGTCTCCGGCGGCGCGAAGCTGTCATGTATCTTATTGACGGTAAGGTCGGTGGGTAATTCCATGCGCTCGTGGAACTGCGACGGCTCGCCGGGGCTCGCCACCCAGGCATCGAAAAGCAGCCAGGACCCGGCCTGAAGCTGGGCCTCGCGGGCATCGATACGGTCGACGAATCGGTCTTCGCCGATGTAGCGGAACACCACGACCTTCTGCAGGGTGACCGATCCCTCTTCGACGCGCTCCGCATGGATAACCGATTGGCCGTTTTCGTCGGCCTGGCGTAGCCACAGGCCGGTCTTCTCGACGGCGAGCATGCTCACTTGATTATGAATATAGCTGGCTTCCAGACGTTCGTAGCGGCTGAGCAGAATGGAAGCGAGCGGGTTGAGCCCGCTCACCGTCAGGATGCCGATCAGCAGCGAACTGCCAAGTACGGGCAACAGAAACTGCCACACTGAAACGCCGGCCGCGCGTGCTACGACCAGTTCATGCGAGCGGGTAAGCTTCCAGAAAGTCGCCATAGCGGCGAACAGTATGGTGAAGGGCATGACCTCTTGGCTGAGGTAGGGCAGCTTCAGCAAAGCCATCCCGATGGTAATGCCGAGCGAAACGTCTTTTGTCGCCAGACGGTCCAGAAGATCGACGATCGTTGCCAACAAAATGATTGCCACGATCGAAAAGAAGATAGTGCCGAACCAGAAGAGATACTGGCGCGCAATGTACTTCGTCAGTGTAGGCGAGAGGCGCAGTCGGCGCATCGCTGGCTGCATTTCGGCGCTGCTCATCCTGCCGAGACCTCACTGAGATCCGGCTGCACGCCGCGTCTCGGCGGCCGGTGCAGCAACACATAGAGACTGATGCCGGAAGCCGCCAGCACAGCGCCGTACATTGCCGGAATTGCCAGAGTGCTGCGACCGGCCAGGTCGTGAAGTGCCAGAGATATGCCTTCCAGCGCGGCAACGCAGGCAATGGCTGCCAAGACTCGCTTCGCCTGACCGCGACGATTGAACTCTCCGGCAAGCAGGGCAGCCATGCCGATAAGCACAAAAGCCAGCGTATACAAAGGGCTCACTAGGCGCTGATGGCCCTCAGCGATCAGTTCCTGCCGGTAGCGCTGGTTCCGCCGGTCGTCGTCGGGAAACAGGAGCTCCGGCAGAAAACGCTCCTTCGGCTCGCGCCATCGCTGTTTCGCGGTTTCGCCGAACTCGTTGAACTCTACCGTGTAGCGGTCGAAATAGAGCAGCGAGAAGCGGCCCGTGCCGGGATCGACCTCCTGGCGGTTGCCGTTCTCCATGACGACTCGCGGCCCCAACTCGCTGGCTACCAGCGCACCGCGTTCGGCCATCATCGTTACCGGTTTTTCCGGGTCCCGGTTGTCGTGCACCAGGATGCCGCGCAGCTCGCCATCCGAGGAACGACGGCGGACGTAGACCGTGATTTCGTCGGTGAGGGCGGTGAAGACCCCTTCCTGGAGCAGGACGGCAGAAAGATCGTTCCGGAACGAGCTCTGTAAGTCTTTGAAATTACGAAATGATGCCGGCAGGAAGTAGAGCATGATCGCGTAGACCACGACGGTTACCATGACCCCAAGGATGATCGCCGGCCGGGCCAGTTGCATTTGAGACAGGCCTGCCGCACGCATCACCACCATTTCGCTGTCCATCGTCAGCTTGTGATAGACGAACAAGACCGCCACGAAAGTCGCGACCGGCAGCACCACACCCAGGAAGGATGGCAGCAGCAGGCCGACAAAGGTCAGAAAGGTCGAGGCCGGGAGCCCGCGGTTGACGATGTAGTCAACCAGCCGCAAGGACTGGGTCAGCCAGATGGCAAAGGTGAGGCCCAAGGTGACGAAGATCGTCGCCGTCACCAACTGTGCCAAAATATATCGCGTAATCCAGGGCATAGGGCCCAATCGCAACGGTCCAGAAAGAACAGAGATAGCGCGGCGCCGTAACTCCAGTCCAGTCAATTTCCCCGGAGGGCGCCTCGGCGGGCGCCGACTGGACATTCGACTTTGTAGGGCTTGAACTTGCCTGCCGGCGCTGACAGGCTGTCGAAGCTTATCCTTCGTAGACCTTGTGTCATTCAATGGCTGGCGTGCCGCAGTGGCGCGGCACCGGTCAATTTTTTTCCGTGAGGGGATTGATGAATATTTCCTTTGCTTCGCCGAGCCTTCCGGCATCTGGCGCCCTGGTGGTTGGAGTCCTAGAGGAAGCGAAGCTTTCTCCATCCGCGGCGAGCCTGAACAAACAGACCGACGGCGCCGTCGAACGGGCGATTTCCGCCAGCAATTTTGCCGGTAAGAAGGGCGAGTTGCTGGAGATCATCGCCCCGGCCAATCTCAACAACAGCCGAATCCTGCTGGTCGGTCTCGGCAACCCCACCAAGCTCAAGGAGAAGGATCTCCAAGACATCGGCGGGCAGGCCGCAGCTCATTTGCTGAAGTGCGGAGACGAGAAAGCGGCTTTGCTCGTCGATAAGCTGCGCGGCGGCAAGCGCGCGACCGAACGGGCCGCGCACTATGCCTATGGCGCTCTGCTGCGCAGCTATCGCTTCGACAAGTACAAGACCAAGGAAACGCCGGATAAGAAGCCGAAGCTGAAAGAAATCAAGGTTCTGGTGGAGGAGGCCCCGGCGGCCAAGCGTCTCTACCAGAAGCTCGAGAAGGTCGCCCAGGGGGTGTTTTTTACCCGCAACCTGGTCACCGAGCCGGCCAACGTGCTGTTTCCCAAGTCCCTGGCCGCCGAGGCCAGGAAGCTCAGCAAACTGGGGGTCAAGGTTCAGGCGCTCGGCGAGAAAGAAATGCGCAAGCTCGGCATGGGCTCGCTGCTCGGCGTGGCCCAGGGATCGGACCATGAGGCGCAGCTTCTGGTCATGGTTTGGGAAGGAGCCCCCACAGCCAAGGACAAGACGCCGATCGCCTTCGTCGGAAAGGGCGTGACCTTCGATACCGGCGGTATCTCCCTGAAGCCGGCCGGTGGAATGGAAGACATGAAGTGGGACATGGGCGGTTCCGCTGCCGTGGTCGGCCTGATGCACGCCCTGGCGGGGCGCAAGGCAAAGGTCAATGCCGTCGGCATCTGCGGCCTGGTCGAGAACATGCCCTCCGGTTCGGCGCAGCGTCCGGGCGACGTGGTCACCTCCATGTCCGGCCAGACGATCGAGGTGCTCAATACGGATGCGGAGGGGCGGCTCGTTCTGGCCGATGCCCTCTGGTACACCCAGAAAAAGTTCAAACCGAAGCTGATCGTGGATCTGGCGACCCTGACCGGCGCGATCATCGTCTCTCTGGGCAACGAGCACGCCGGCCTGTTCAGCAACGACGACAAACTGTCGGATCAGCTGATCGCCGCGGGCAAGACGGTCGGCGAGCCGCTGTGGCGGCAGCCCATGGGGCCGGAGTACGACAAGCAGATCGACTGTGACGTGGCCGACATGAAGAACATCGGCGGAGGACGGGCCGGCGGGGCGATCACCGCCGCGCAGTTCCTGCAGCGTTTCATCATGGAAGGCACGCCTTGGGCACATCTGGACATTGCCGGCGTGACCTGGTCGCCCAAGGACAAGCCGACGGCACCAAAGGGCGGCACCGGTTACGGGGTGCGCCTGCTGGATGCCTTCGTGGCCGAAAACTACGAGAAGTAGCCGGGAAGACGGGCCGGGGCGAAGCGCCCCGGCGCGTCCCCAACTCTGCAGGCCGGGCGGAAGTTCCGGAGCGAAACCGATGACTCCAAAGCGATGACGGCGGTACGATTCTATCACCTGACGCGCACGCCCTTGGAGCAGGCCTTGCCCCAGATGTTGGAAAAGACTCTGGAGCGGGGCCAGCGGGCGATCGTCAGGGCCGGCTCAGACCTGCGGGTCGAGGCGTTGTCGGCGCGCCTCTGGACCTTCAACGACCGGTCGTTCCTGCCGCACGGCTCCGTCAAGGACGGCCGCGCCGAGCGCCAGCCCATTTGGCTGACCGCCGAAGACGAGGCGCCCAACGGGGCCGAGGTCCTTTTCCTGACCGACGGCGCCGCTTCGCAGAAGGTGGGCGACTTCGACCTCTGCGCCATTCTCTTCGACGGCGGGGACGACGAGGCGGTGGCCCAGGCCCGCGACCAGTGGAAGGACTTCTTGGCGGCCGGCCACGAGGTCAGCTACTGGCAGCAGGACGACAGCGGGCGTTGGGGCCAGAAGGCCTGACAGCCCCGGACTAGGCGCCTAGAGCAGGTCCGTGCCCACTGGAATCACCAGAGGCGGCCCATCGGCTGGGTGAATCTTTTCAAACCATTTGATGCAGAGCGAACTCACGTTTTTGATCCGATAAATTGGATGCTCTGACGTGAGGTCTCGTTTGTTTAGCAGTTGAATTGCAAAACAAAGGAATAAGCATGAGCACTTATCCAAGAACATTCTCGCATATTGGAATTTCCGTTCCTGATGTGGAGAAAGCAGTCGAGTTCTACAGCAAAGTGATGGGCTGGTATCAGATAATGAAACCCACCGTCATTACCGAAGAATCAGATACGCCAATAGGCCAAATGTGCATCGATGTGTTTGGCAAGGGCTGGGGCTCTTTTAGAATAGCTCACATGTCTACCGGCGATAAAATCGGTGTTGAGATGTTCGAGTTTAAAAACAATGAAAGCCCCAAAGACTTTGAATATTGGAAAACCAGCACCTTCCATTTCTGTGTCCAAGACCCCGACGTAGAGGGGCTTGTAGAAAAAATCGTAGCGCATGGTGGCAAGCAGAGAATGCCTATTCGAGAGTACTATCCTGGAGAGAAACCCTACCGAATGGTCTATGTAGAAGATCCATTCGGCTTAATATTCGAGGTTTATTCCCATAGCTATGAGCTAACGTACTCACAAGGTGCGTACTAGACTGAGATTTCCAATTTGCGCTTCGTTCGATCATTGCGTTACCGACAAAAGCGACAATCAAACGAAAGTTCGCTAGCGGTGAAACGGGCGTTCATCTGGGGAATAGGGGTTGATCGGGACCACAAAGTGGTTCCGATCAAATAGGACTCGCTCTAGCGCTTTGCCTGCAGGCGCCGGGCACGTCCGCGCGGCAGGCTGAGATTGGCCTCGCGGAACAGAATGAAGAGGCCGGAAGCCATGACGATGGCCACGCCGACCCAGATGTTGAGGCCCGGCACCTCCCCCCAGATGAAGAAGCCCAAGAGGCTGGCCCAGAACATGGCGGTGTACTCGAAGGGGGCCACCACGGCGACGTCGGCGTGTTTGAAGGCCGAGGTCATAAGGATCTGTCCGACCCCGCCCAGCAGCCCGATGGAAATCAGGGCCGCCCAGTCCAACAGGTCGGGGGTAACCCAGACGAAGGGCAGAGCCAGGCCCGAAATCACCGTGCAGAAAAGTGTGAAAGTGAAGACCACCGAGGCGCTGCTCTCGGTGCGGCTCAGCTTGCGCATGACAATCATCGCCAAGGCGAAGAACAGCGTGCCGATCAGGGGAATGACGGCATGGCTGTTCAGCAGACCCGGGCCCGGATTGATCATGACCAAGACGCCGAGAAAGCCGACCAGCACGGCGACCCAGCGGCGGGGGCCGACCTTTTCGCCGAGGAGCGGGACGGAAAGCGCCACCACGAAGACCGGCGCGGCGAAGCTGATGGCCACGACATCGGCCAGCGGCATGGTCGCATAGGCGTGGAAGAAGCAGAACATGGCGGTGACGCCGACCAGACCGCGGACCACATGTCCGGCGATGCTGTGGACCTTCAGGGTCTTGATGGAGCCGCTGCGCAGAATGAGAAAGCCGAGAGGTATGAAGGCGAAGAGGCTGCGGAAGAACATCATCTGCATGGTGGAGTAGCGCCCGCCGAGTTCCTTGACCACCGCGTCCATGACGGCAAAGAACATCAGGCTGCCGACCATCAGCAAAATGGCCCGCTTGTTGGAGGCGGTGTCGGCTGCGGGCGCAAGGCCCGGAACGGCAGGCAGGGCCGCTGCTTTGGGGTTGGCGATAGCCATGGGATCTCTCGGGAAGGGCTCCAATGAAGTGCCGGAGACTAATCCCATCCGCTTCCAGGCAGCTACGCCCATCCTGCAGGTCAGTCGCGTGAAATGAGCGCCTGGGAATCAAGAGGATTTTAACCCCTGAGTTCCCAGGCTGTGTCGCGCCGAAGCCCTAGAGGAGATTCACCGGCTCTAGGCCTCTTCCTGGGCGGTCTGCAATTCCAGCCAGCGATCTTCCGCCTCGGCGATGGACTGCTTTATCTGGCCCATCTTGATCTGCAGGTCCTGCAGCTTGGCGGTCGACCCTTCGTAGACCGCGGGATCGGCCAGTTTGGCTTCAATCTCGGCCTTCTGTTTGTTCAATCGCTCGACCTTCGCCTCGGCCTGCTTGGTTTCCTTGCGCAGACCGGCTACGGCGGCACGGGCCTCGGCGGCGGCGCGGCGCTTGTCTTTTTTGGAGACCACTTCGCCACGTTGGGGCTTGTCGTCGCGTTGGCGCGAGCGCTCCTGCCGGCGCTGCTCCATCAGGAGTTTGCGGTAGTCCTCCATGTCGCCGTCGAAGGGCGTGACCGTACCGTCGCCGACCAGCCACATGCGGTCGGCGGTCAACTCGATAAGGTGCGGGTCGTGGCTCACCAGGATGACCGCGCCCTCGAAAGTGCTCAGGGCTTCAATCAAGGCCTGGCGAGAATCGACGTCCAAGTGGTTGGTTGGTTCGTCGAGAACCAGCACGTGCGGCGCATCCCGGCTCATCAACGCAAAGAGCAGGCGTGCCTTTTCGCCGCCGGAGAGCTTTCCCACCGCGACTTCGGCCCGACCGACTCCGAAGCCGAAGCGGCCGAGCTGCGCGCGCAGCTTGGTCTCGGTCTCCTTGGGCATAAGCCGCGCCATATGGGTCAGCGGCGTCGCCGCCAGATCCAGCTCCTCGGCCTGGTCCTGGGCGAAGTATCCGATCTTCAGTTTGCCGGAGCGCGCCATGCGCCCTTCCATCGGCTTCAGCCGCCCGGCGAAGAGCTTGGACAGCGTCGACTTGCCGTTGCCGTTGGCCCCCAGCAAAGCCACGCGGTCGTCCATGTCGAGGCGCAGGTTGAGATGCGACAGGATGGGCTTGCCGGTCTCGTACCCGACGGCGGCGTTCTCCAGGGTGAGGATCGGCGGCGACAGCTGTGTGGGCTGCGGGAAATCGAAGGAGACCGTGCGGTCCTCCATCACCGAAGCGATGGGCTCCATGCGCGACAGGGCTTTCAAGCGCGACTGCGCCTGGCGGGCCTTCGAGGCCTTGTAGCGGAAGCGGTCGACGAAGGCCTGGATGTGGCGGCGCGCTTCCTGCTGTTTCGCATACTGGGCCGCCTGATGTTCCAGGTGCTCGCGGCGCAACCGCTCGAAGCGGTCGTAGTTGCCGGTGTAGGAGGTGAGCTTGCGGTTCTCCAGATGGATGATCCGGTTGACCGCACGGTTCAGCAATCCGCGGTCATGGGAGACCAGCAGCAGGGTGCCGGGATAGCTCTTCAGGAAGCTTTCGAGCCACAGCGTGGCTTCCAGGTCCAGGTGGTTGGTCGGTTCGTCGAGCAGCAGCAGGTCCGGCGCCTGAAATAGCAGGGAGGCCAGGGCCACGCGCATGCGCCAGCCGCCGGAGAACTCGGCGCAGGGGCGCTGCTGGGCCTCTTCGTCGAACCCGAGACCAGCCAGAATGCGGGCGGCGCGGGCCGGGGCGGATTCGGCCTGGATGGCCGCGAGACGCTCGTGCAGTTCGGCGATGCGATGCGGGTCCTCGGCATGCTCGGCTTCGGCCAGCAACTGGCTGCGCTCGCGGTCGGCCGCCAGGACGGTGTCGATCAGGCTGGTTTGGCCGGAGGGGGCTTCCTGCGCCACCTTGCCGACCTTCAGGAGCCGGGGATAGGTGATGCTGCCCTGATCCGGGTGGAGTTCACCAGAGATCAGCTTCAGGATCGTGGTCTTGCCGGAACCATTGCGCCCGACAAGGCCGACCCGCTCGCCCTTGTTCACCGCGACGGTGGCATGGTCGAACAGCGGTTCGCCCTGAACCCGGTAAAGAAGATCGTTAATATGCAGCATTGAGTTGGTTTCCGCTTCGGCGGCGGGTGATAGCACGGCTGGGAGGCGGGCGAAAGCCGGGCCTGGACGCCCAACCGGCCCGCGCCGCCGAGGCGTTGCCCTGGCCGAACAAAGCGTTTATAAGCCCGGCGCAGAACGCAGTGGGGCGGAGAGCGGGCCTTTTCAGCAAGAGGCTCAGGCCGCGCCGCCCCGATATGAGCAATCTAAAGGAGAGCCGGAATCCATGGCCATCGAACGAACTTTCTCGATCATCAAGCCCGATGCGACCAAGCGCAACCTCACGGGCAAGATCGTCGACCGCTTTGAGGAAGCCGGCCTGCGCATCGTCGCCAGCAAGCGCATCCACATGACTCGCGAGCAGGCCGAGGGCTTTTACGGAGTCCACAAGGAGCGGCCCTTTTTCAACGATCTCTGCAGCTTCATGACCTCGGGTCCGGTGGTGGTTCAGGTGCTCGAAGGCGAAAACGCCGTCGCCAAGAACCGCGAGATCATGGGCGCGACCAACCCGAAGGACGCGGCCGCCGGCACCATCCGGGCCGACTTCGCCGAGTCCATCGAGGCGAATTCGGTGCATGGCTCCGACGCCCCCGAGACCGCCGCTGAGGAGATCAAGTTCTTCTTCACCGATGCGGAACTCGTCGGCTGACGGAATCCAGCGGAATGGCAGTCCTTTAAGAGGGCTGCAAAAGAAAAGGCGGGGCCCGCGGGTCCCGCCTTTTTCTATGTATGATTCCCTTCGGCTTGCCCCCTGGTTCGCCAGGCGCGGCTTGCGAAGGAAAGCCTGCTACAGCAGGAAGACTGCCATCAGAGCCAACACAATGATCACGAAAACCGTGGACCAAGTGAAGAAGCGCACGAAGCCCTTCCAGTTCTGTTGGTGCTCGCGCAGCAATTGATCGTCCGACATGTGAAAGCCCTGTTCTCTGCTTTGCCCGCCGCGACCATCCCGGACCACGGCTTGTTTCCTGGCTAACCTTCTAGCCTGAGATGCTATGCCGGGCAAGTCCCGGAGCAGCCGGGTCAGCCATCGGCCGGAGGGTTGAAAATCTGCAAGCTGTCGTCGAGAGGCCCGGAAACTGTGGCCTTGCCGTCGGTAAGGCCGACTTTGCCCTCGGCGATCAGGCGCAGACAGGCGGGGTAGAGCCGGTGCTCGGCCTTCAGTACCCGCGCCGCCAGGGTCGCCGGATCGTCGCCCGGCAGTACCGGCACCGCCGCCTGACCGATGATCGGCCCGACATCGAGCTCCTCCGTCACGTAGTGCACGCTGCAGCCATGCAGCTTTACCCCGGCCGCCAGGGCCTGGGCATGGGTGTCCAGGCCGGGAAACTGGGGCAGCAGGGAAGGGTGGATGTTGATCATGCGGCCCTGCCAACGGCGCACGAAGCCGGGGCTGAGTACCCGCATGAAGCCAGCGAGGCAGAGCAACTCGACCCCGGCGTCCTCCAGCACTGCCGTCACCGCCGCCTCGAAGGCTCCACGGTCGGCGAAAGCCTTGTGGTCGACGGTTTCCGCGGCTATTCCGGCCGCCTTGGCAAAATCCAGTCCGCCGGCCCCGGGACGATTGGAGACCACCGTGACGACCTTTGCCGGAAAGTTGGCGGCGGCACAGGCGTCCAGCAGCGATTTCAGGTTGCTGCCGCGCCCGGAAATGAGAACACCGACTTTCATCCGAGTGCCTTCATTGCGGCCAGGTCTTGTCGAGGTTCTCAATGACCACCTGGGCGCCGTCCGGTTGGCGCGCCGCGATGCGGCCGATCTCGAAGACCGTCTCGCCTTGTGCCTCGAAAGCGGCCCGGACCTCGGCTGCCCGGCTGGAATCGACCACCACGGCCATGCCGACGCCGCAGTTGAAGGTGCGCACCATTTCCTGCGGCGCCACCCCGCCGGCCGTGGACAGCCAGGAGAACACCGGGGGCACCGGCCAGGTTACGCCGTCGAGGACGACGCCGAGGTTTTCCGGGATGACTCGCGGCAGGTTTTCCAGAAAACCGCCGCCGGTAATATGCGCCAGGGCCTTGACCCCGCCGGTTCCGAGGGCCGCGAGGCAGCTCTTCACATAGATGCGCGTGGGGACCAGCAGGGCTTCCCCGAGGCTGACTTCCGGTGCGAAGGGGGCTGCCTGGCCGTAGTCGAGGCCGAGGGTCTCGACCACGCGGCGGACCAGCGAAAAGCCGTTGGAGTGCAGCCCGGAGGCCGCGAGGCCCAGCACCAGGTCGCCAGCCGCCACCTTATCGCCGGTCAGCACCTGGTCGCGTTCCACCGCGCCCACGGCGAAACCGGCCAGATCGTAGTCGCCGCCTGAATAAAGCCCGGGCATTTCCGCCGTTTCGCCGCCGATCAGGGCGCAACCTGCCTGGCGGCAGCCTTCGGCGATACCGCCGACGATGGCCGTTCCGACCGGGACTTCCAGATGCCCGGTGGCATAGTAGTCCAGGAAGAACAGGGGCTCGGCGCCTTGCACCACCAGGTCGTTCACACACATGGCGACCAGGTCGATGCCGACGCTGTCGTGGCGCCCGGCGGCGATGGCGACTTTCAGCTTGGTGCCGACGCCGTCGTTGGCGGCGACCAGCAGCGGATCGCGATAGCCGGCGGCCTTGAGGTCGAACAAGCCGCCGAAACCGCCGAGACCGGCGTCGGAGCCGCTGCGGGCGGTCGAGCGGGCGAGGGGCTTGATGGCCTCGACCAAGGCGTTGCCGGCATCGATATCGACGCCGGCATCCTTGTAGCTCAGCTTGTTGTCGCGGGGGGTCCGGCTTGTTATGGCGTCCTCCGGTCACATGGGGTATTTAAGGGATGAGGCGTATCGGCCCGCTTTGCTGGGCGAAGATAGAGAATCCAGGACGGTTTGCAATGTGGTTTCGCCGGATTAGCGGCGTTCTAGTGCTGGCTTTTGGCCTGGCCTTGTCGGGGATCCTCCCGACCGGGGTAGGCACGGCCCAGGCCCAGAACAGCAGCGAGATCTTCACTATTCGCAATGTGCCGGTCGACGAGACGGCGGCGACAGCCGCCGACGCGCGCCAGACGGCTCTGGCGGTAGGTCAGCGCAGGGCCTTTCGCCGCTTGATGAACCGCCTGGTGCCCGAGGACCAGCAGAGCAGTATCCCGGTCCTCGATTCGAATCTGCTGCAGTTCTATGTGCAGGATTTCTCGGTCGACAACGAGCGTACTTCGGCGGTCCGCTATCTGGCAGACCTGACTTTCCGCTTCAACGCCGACGAGATCCGCAGGCTGCTGCGCGGCAATAGCGTCGGCTTCGCCGAGACCCGCAGCAAACCTTTGCTGGTCCTGCCGGTCTTCGTCTCTCCGGAGGCCGGGCCGAGTCTTTGGTTCGACCCGAACCCCTGGCGCGATACCTGGGCGCAGCGACCCGGCGACCGCGGATTGGTGCCGATGACGGTGCCGATCGGGGATCTCGGAGATATCGCCGCCATCGACGGCCAGCGCGCCATCGCAGGTGATCCCGTGGCGCTGCGTGCTATTGCGGGGCGCTATGACGTTGAGGACGTGCTGTTGACCGAGTTGTCCCTGACCGGCGATCCGGACACGGATACGGCGGTCTTGGAGGTGGTGACCCGTCGGTTTCAGGACGCAGAGAACAGCATCACCCTCCGCGACAAGCTGGTGCAGGTGCTCGGAGAACCCTACGAGGCACTTTTGGAACGTGCCGCGAGCCGCATCGACAGCGCGGTCCAGGAGGACTGGAAACAACAGAACGTTCTGCAGTTCGGCAACCAGCGCTCCATTCTCATATTCGTGCCCTTGGAGACTCTCGACGACTGGCTGAAGGTGCGCCGACGTCTCGACGGCGTCGCCGCTATTCAGCAAACCGGTATCACCAACCTGTCGCGTGATGAAGCGCAGCTGGAGATCTCCTTCCTAGGCGACGAACAGCGCCTGACCCGGGCCCTGGCGCAGCGCGATCTCTTCCTGGCGCTTCGCCCGGACAGTAATTGGGAGCTGACTTTGGCTGAACGGCAATTGCCTGCTTCACCCGAGTTACTGCCGGAGGCAAGCGGAGAGACTCCGGTTCCGGCGCCCTTGCCGCAATGAGCGATCCCCATAGCGAAGCACCGACGCCGGATAAATCCAAGCCGGGTCGTGGCGGTGCCATCGCTCACGTGCCGACGGCGAGCCAACTGCGCTTTTGGCTGATCCTGCTGGCGGCCACGCTGGCTTGCATTTACCTGTTGCGCGGCGTGCTGCTGCCTTTCGTGGCCGGCATGGCGGTCGCCTATTTGCTCGATCCGGTCTGCGACCGGTTGGAGCGATGGAAACTGTCGCGCACCCTGGCGACAACGATGGTCACCGTCTGCTTCGTTCTGATCTGCGTTCTGGTTCTGCTGCTGGTGATCCCTGTCGTGATCAGCCAGATCGGCACGCTGATCGAAAGGGCCCCAGACTATCTCGCAGCCCTTCAACGCGAGGTATCGGCGCTGATGGAAATGCTGCGCGACCGCCTCGATCCGGCCGCAGAGCAAAAGCTGCAGTCGGTTCTGCGCAGTTCGTCCGACACCATTGTCACCTGGGTCACAGGGGTGCTGCGCAACGTCATCTCGGGCGGCTTCGCCTTCAT
>PJEL010002515.1_pt1 | contig 16660 bp, 13 predicted proteins | sample 1853271 | NCBI WGS metagenome assembly PJEL01 (sample SAMN08108733, study PRJNA415343) | Invertebrate metagenome, whole genome shotgun sequencing project. | host: Globobulimina | place: Sweden: Gullmar Fjord | collected 2015-08
GTCTCCGTTGTTGCATTGAAAGATGGCAAACTTATCGGCGTGATGATATCCGATGTGAAGGAAACCGCTATCGAATCTCTTTCAGAGATGGCTAAGTCTTTGAAGTTCAGGAAATGAGTTCAGGATAGGCGTAGCCGACTTGTACTTCAGTGTAAAAATTCCTCTTTGATGCAGCGACTGTACACCCCATCAAAACTTTTGAATGGGAAAAGTTACTAAGCCTATACTTGATTTGCGAATCCCATGTTTCTATCATTATTTTATCTTCCATTATAACCAGGCACGCTATTCAGGCAAACAGATGATAACTAAGGAGAAAACGGTTTCAAGCATGAGCGTACGACCGTTTTTCGAAATTCTAATTACAAACGGTAAATCGCCCAGGGGGATTGAGATCTTCGAGCACCTCCTAGCAACAGACTTGAAAAACTTACAAAAGACTTAACAGGATTCTGGTCGATTAGAATAAACGATCAATTCAGAGTCATCTTCAAATACGAAAATAATCAGATTTTTGATATCCGAATTACTGACTATCACTAGAGGTAACATGTGGAAATACGATAGAAAACCAACACCTACCGGCGAAATCCTGAGAGAAGAGTTTCTAAAACCATTAAAGCTTACACAAAAACAGTTGGCAGATCATGTCAGAGTTGATGTTAAGGTCATCAATAGAATCTGCAATGAAAAATCATCTATCACACCGGTCATGGCAGTAAAACTCGCCAGTTCTTTCGGCACCTCTGCCGAATTCTGGCTAAATGCCCAGGTGGCGACTGATTTATGGAAAGTCAAAGAAGACGGACTGGAATTGCCTGACAAACTCACGGCATAGGCTTGTCGAGGCAGATCGCCATTCAACTCAAAGATAAGTATCCTGTCCCCCAGAACTACTTCCCCAGAACTATACTTTGTAAATTCGCATCATTTATTTGTTTTTTGCCTCAGAATAACTCTCCAGCCCTCACTGTTGCGCAAATATCTATAGGACCCTGATTATATTGTCGTTTGAATATCCTTGACTTTACTTTACGGCTCTGGAACAGTTTGAAAACATTCTATTCAAGCAGAAGATTTATTGATCTATCATGAAATTTCCGCTCCGAATTTTTTTTATATATGAGCCATGACCACCGCCATTACTAACACTGCCACGATTATAGGAATCGACGCTCATGTGATTGAGGTGGAGGCGGATGTCAGCATTGGGCTGGGTCATTTCAGTATTGTAGGATTGCCGGATGGGGCCATCAAGGAGAGTCGCGACCGGATCATGGCCGCCTTGAACAATGCCTGCAGTGGTTTTCCAATACGAAAAGTAGTAGTTAACCTGGCCCCCGCAGATATCCGCAAGATGGGTACAGGCTTCGATCTACCTATTGCTATGGCCATTCTGGAGGCCAGTCAGGCGATCCCTGCAAAATCCCTGCGTGAAAACCTGATCATCGGTGAACTATCCCTGGAAGGGCTGATCCGACCTATTGATGGGATGCTGGCGGTGGCCTTGGCTGCCCGTAAGGCCGGAATCTCAACCCTGATCGTACCGGAGGAGAATGGGTCTGCCGCAGCCCTGGTAGATGGACTGACCATATTAACGGCCGGTTCCATCAAAGAGCTTGTTTCTCACTTTCTGGATGAACAACTGCTGCCTGAATATATCGCCGATCTGGAAGAGACTCTGCATCCCTACATATCCGACCATCTCGATTTCTCCGATGTCAGGGGCCAGGAGACAGCCAAACGGGCTCTGGAGATCGCAGCCAGTGGAAAACATGCTGTCCTTTTTTCAGGCCCGCCGGGTTCCGGAAAGAGCATGCTTTCGAAGCGGATGCCTGGAATTCTGCCACCCCTCTCTTTTGACGAAGCTCTTGAGGTCACAAAAATACACTCTATTGCCGGTATGTTGGCCAAAGATCACCAGATTATCAAAGAACGTCCTTTCAGAAATCCTCACCACTCAATTTCCGGTGCCGGTCTGGTGGGGGGTGGTAGTTATCCGAAACCGGGGGAAATCTCCCTGGCCCACCACGGCGTGCTTTTTCTCGATGAACTCCCTGAGTTTCCAAGAAGCACCATCGACCTGTTAAGGCAACCCATCGAAGAAAAAAGAGTGATCATCGCCCGGGCGAATTCGACGCTGACATTTCCCTCCGACCATATTCTACTGGCCGCAATGAACCCCTGCCCCTGCGGTTATCTGGGCGATTCCGGTAGAGACTGCGCCTGTTCCGCCAGTAGCATTCTCAGGTATCGCTCAAAAATTTCAGGACCGATGATGGACCGGATAGACCTGCAGGTAGAAATGCCACCGGTCTCGTATGATGAATTGAATTTTTCTAAAAAGGGGGAGAGCAGCAAACAGATTCGATCGAGGGTCATGATCGCACGAACAATGCAGCTGGAGCGTTTCAGAGATGGTCCTGTCACCTACAACAGTGGCATGAATCATCAAGGAGTTGAACTTTATTGCAGGCTGAAAGAAGAAGGACACAGGTTGCTGTCACAGGTTCTTGAAAAATTCCGTTTGAGCAGCAGGGCCCATGACAGTGTCTTGAAGGTTGCCAGAACGATTGCCGACCTGGAACAGTCGGATTGTATTGAAACCAGGCACCTTGCAGAAGCGGTGAACTACAGGTGCCTGGACAGAGAACTGAACTATTGAGGGATCGTTAATAAGTAATTTCACTTTCAATTTACCAAAGTCCTAAATGCTGGACATTTTGCAAACAGAATGTGCGAGCAACGTGTTTCCTTTTCACCTATGGGAAACACTTGACTAATTTATTAGCCGTCCCTCAGCTACTTGCCTTTACCCTTCGTTTTCCCCTTGCCTTTACCTTTTGCCTTACCTTTGGCCAGCATCTCGTCCACGTTAATCGGTGCAACCCTGTTAAAGATTAGCTGCTGGCCCACCGAAATCATGTTACTGATCACCCAGTAGAGAACCAGCCCCGATGGCATACTCAGGAAGAAAAAGACCATCATAACAGGCATCCATTTCATTAGTTTCTGCTGCGTCGGGTCCATCGCCGGAGTCGGTGCCAGGCTCTGCTGGAAGAACATGGTTACCCCCATCAGGATGGGCAAGATATACGTAAAGTCCGCACCCGAAAGATCCTGCATCCAGAGCATAAAAGGGCTGTGACGAAGTTCAATGGCTGGCATCAGGGCCTGGTAGAGGCCGATAAAAACGGGAATCTGCAGAACCATAGGCAGACACCCCCCCATGGGATTGATCTTATGCTGACTATAAAACTGCATGATCTCCTTGTTCGCCTTCTCCTTGTTGTCCTTGTTCTTCTCTCTGATCTGCTTTATTTTGGGATTCAATGCAGACATTTTCCGCATGGAAATCATCCCCTTATAGGCCAGCGGAAACATGACGCTTCGCACAATGATCGTCAACAGAATGATTGCCAGACCCCAGTTGATGACATAGCCCTGTATCCAGCGCAAAACAGAGAGCAGCGGGTATGCCAGAAAGTCAAACCAGCCCAGATCCATCGATGCCGGAAGGGTTAGATCATATTTTTCCAGTTCCGACTGGATTTTGGGACCTACATACAATTGAAAAGATCGTTGATAGGCCAGATTTTTTTCCAGAATCAGGGATTGGTCAACATAGGTTAATTTCGGGACTTTAACGTTATTCTGGTTCAAGACTGAATTCACAGGTGTCATCAGACCGTTAAACGAACTATTATCCGCCATTCTGACAACTGTCACGAAATAGGTGTCCATAACCCCAACCCATAGGGGATTCTGTATTCTTAGACCCTCCTCGAAATCCCCGTCATCAAAGGTATCAAAATCGTCATCAATATAGGCCATTCCGGATTTTGGGGCGGGTAGTGTTTCTCCATCCACTGCAACACTACCCGCTCCAAAATTAACCTGGGGGGAAATCTTCTGTGCTGTACCGGTCCTATTCAGCACTTTGACTTCCATTTCGATTTGGTAAGAATCCGGATTGAAAACCAGCGTTTTATAAATTTCCAGTCCTGACGACGTGACTGCCTGTAGAGTCAGTTTTTTCGGTGTACCCATGACAGTGACTTTCTCACTGGAAGCATGGTAGTTCAGCGGTATCCCATCTTGTCCAGTGGCCACTTTCCAGACTCTGTTCTCAGCCGAAAGGTCGCCCACCATGTTGACCATTTGGTTTGGGTCATAATGTCGAACTTTTTTCTGCTTGCCTGTAAAGATGGATTTGACCCAGTCTACAATATCGAAGTGGGGCGCCAGCGCATGTTTATGATTTTTGAGAAAAAAGCTTTTTACCGCACCATCCAGAGAATCTATTTCAATTGTATAAAAACTGTTATCGACAGTAATTGTTTTTCTCTGAGCATCTTCCACAAGCACTGGCTGCGGTTGAACCTCTTCCTCAGACAATGGCAGTGCTGCCTTTTTTGAGGTCTCGACCTTTTCAACAATCTGGCTGGGAGCTGGACTTTTTTCAGGCTGGGTGTTTTCCGGCGGTGGAAAGAGCGTGTAATAGACGAAGATGGCAATGGTTGAGATGATAAACGCCATTAAAAAATTTCTATCCATTATTCCTGATTGTCTTGAGTGAGATTGATTCGGGGACCTCATCCACACCGCCCTGATGGAACGGATGGCAGCGTGCGATCCTGGTAACTGAAAGATAAATGCCCCAGAGTATCCCGTGTTTGTGCAGAGCCTGTTTTGAATATTCCGAACAGCTGGGGTAGTAAATACAGGATGGCCTGAGAAATGGAGAGATCACGCTTTGATAAAGCCAGATAGCAAAGAGAAAAGGTGCACGCAAAATTCGGTTCAGTTCTCTAAGTGGCTTCATTAGGTAGATGTGTAAAGATATATTCGATCCTTTCTTGGATCTCAGTCAAAGAGGGTGCTTTATTTAAGGGATTCGTAATAAAAAAAGCGCAATCCAGCGATCGATCCTGGAGATGGGTAGAAAGGCGCAACGCTTCTCTGATCAGACGTTTGAGCCGGTTTCTGATTGGTGCATTTCCAACCCTTTTGGAGATCGAGATCACAACCCTCGTATAACCGTGCGTTTGCGGAAGATGGCGAAACCTGAGAAATCCACAGGATTGATACTGACCTTTTTGAAACAGCAGATCAATTGATTTTCGACTGTTCAGCCTGTGTTTTCTGAGAAAGCTAAACCTCCTCCTTTTTTGCTTATGCACTCAGCGTTTTTCGCCCTCTTCGTCGTCTGTTTTTGATGATCGTTCGTCCTGCTTTGGTGGACATTCTTTTACGAAACCCATGTTTCATCTTTCGCCTGCGATTGTTCGGCTGAAATGTTCTCTTCATTTTTCCTCTCTGTTTGAAATATTAGGTCAATCAATCTTTAAAATTAAGAACTTTTGCCCCCCTTTGTCAATTGGTACTTTTCCCTCAAACAGCAAAATGCTGGTTTAATGGCGCTTTTCTTTTTTTCTGGGGTTTGTTACGATTAATTGAAAAACGGTCAGCGCTCCCCATTGTGATCACCGAAATGAAATTAGATCGAAAAGAACCGGATTTTCCTACAATCGAAACGGTTGCAACGCAATAAAACAGCCACAAGTTTCAGATTAGGCGGGAATTTTGCAAAACTTATTTTTGACCTAAATATGTTAAATTTCCTGATACATGGTAATGATTTTCCCAGCACTTTAAAGAGACACCGTGAAACCGTCAGTAGCCATTCATAATCAGACCAAAGAAACCCGAATTCGCGATCAGTACCGGTTTCTGAAATATCTGGGCACCTTGATACTGTTATTGCTGATGAACCAACAGACAGCAACCGCCTGGAATTTAGAGTTTGGTGTTCATCAACTCATGCCTAAGCTTTGGACTGGCGAACAAAAATATGAAAACGCGACCGGTGGCCAACTGAAATTCAAACCTGTCATTCAGAAAACAATTACGGGCCAATCGGTAACTATTGGCTTTATCTATGAAAGTTTTGCTTTTCAATTGGAACAGGCAGCATACCAGTTTGAATCCGATATTCCAATAGAGTACGCCGCTCTCACAACCGATACAACAGCTAAAATAAAGATCCAGGAACAAAGGGTGGGGGTAAACTATCATCTGGAGAGAGAATTAGCAGGGATATTCGCTGGTATTGGGATGACCCGTGAGCAGGAGAAAATTACCACGGGTGGTGATACTTGGGTTTATGAAACCGATGTCCCATTTGGCAAGGCTGGTATCGATTTAATTCTCGGAGCATGGAGAATCCGTATTGAGCAGATTCACTTCAGTTTTGGCAAACACTCCGCCAAAGTCAGCGAGGTCGGAATCCTACTCTATTTTTAGTCCATTGATTTTCAGGCTAGCAGACGTTTTTTTGAACTTATAAAGCTTCCAGCAGCTGGATTTACACGAGTTCAAGTGTCGCCTGCGGTTTCTTTTGAATCAGCCGGATGGTGCTCTCCTGAAGCGCCAAAATGTGCACCACAAAGAATTCAGCAGTCAGAATTTTATTGTACCACTTTTCAAACGCCGGATCCCTGGCCACTTCCTGCCTTAGATTGTAGAAATTGACCCCTTCCTCAGCCAGAGCCCTTTCCGCTTCCATTGCTTGGATAATCAAATGATAACAAACGATCACATCCCCGAAGAGTTTTAGAATTTGTTTCGCATACAGAGTCGAAATACGAGTATCAGCCTGTTTCTGACCTTCCACGATGTCACCGAAAAGCACAATTAATCCGCCGATATAATCTCGCCAGACAGCAATTGTTTCAATCAACAATTCGGACATGACCAGGTGGGCGTCAATGGTTTCAAACTGTTTCAACAGCTGGCTGAAGAGTCTACCGTCTTTACTGGGCAGAATTTGATCTAAAAAGTCCTCCGCAACTCTGTTCTCATCCGGTCCAATCAGCATTCCCGTATGCAGATCCCTAAAACTCTGCTCAATAACCGATTCAGTACTAAAAGCAATGCCGCCTCCCTGACGAAGTCCCTTTGCCATCACATCAATACTGCTGACAGGCGCGTATGTTTTGAATATGGATGTATACAAGGTCAGCAGGTCGGAAAAGTATTCCCGTTGCCCCTCAGCACCATGTTGAATGCAATCGAGATAAAAAGCGGACATGTAGATAGCCCCCTGTAATCCCTCATTTAGAGATTTGAGGTGGATCAGTGCTGGTGTGATTGTCGATTCCAGATATCCATTCGATATGGCGTCATCGGGTTGAGACAAGCGGCTGTGCGCTTTCAGGTCAACACAAGCATTTCCCAACTGGGCAACACCATGCAGCGTAAACTGTGCATACCAGTCCTCCAAGGCGCTGAAAACTTCGTCTGGCTCTGCGCTGAGTTTATCGAGTAAGTAGCCGCGGCACTCTGTTTCAGATCCAAAACTGATTTTGCAACAGGAAACCCCTTTCAACCCGGACGTTGGGTATATACTTTCCACACGCACACCGTTATCGATCATTTGGCCATCTTCAACACGAAAACGTGGTACAGCCATTAAACCTATTTTGTCCTGTCCGTTTTTTGCCTTTTGTAACTGTGTGGTGATGAGGTAGACAAAATTCTCAGTCAGATCATGATCTCCAGCAATCACCCGCTCCTTCATTCCGGAAATCGTGTGGTAGCCTTTTTTCTGCCCAGCAGTAGTACGGGGAAGCTCTAAATGATGTGTATCGCCGTATTCGTATAGACCCAGCGCCCCAGCCCATTCACAATTAAACAGTTTCTGACTGAAACTTGACGTCAGCTCCGGATCACCATACTGCTGTATCAGTTTGCCAACCTGGATCGTGGATGCCAACGGATAGTAAATTGACGGATTTGCAGCAAAAAATTTCTCTCTGACAGCAATCGCCACAGACTCCGGAATCGGCTGACCATCCTGCCCCTGCGAGCGGCACACGTTCTGCCAGTTCCCTTTTTGGATGCTCTTCCAGGCGGTCTTAAATCCCTTAGGAAGTTTGGTACCGCCTTTCTTAAAGGAAACCCCTTTTTCATCACCGGGTCGATTCAACGGCTCCAGCACAGTCTCGGCAAATCCTGCCCCGTTCTCCACCAAACTGAAATACTGTTCTACATCACGGTTCTGGAATGCAGCCGCATGGGTTAGCACTGCAATCTGCATCACATTACCAAGCAGAAACCGGGTTTCGATCGAATCGTCGCTTGTCATTATTGCTACTCTTGAAGTTAAGTTGAAAAAGGGGAAAAGTGTGTTGCCCCAAATATGGCGGTTTATGTGAAATGGACGAGGCCTGATATCAGACTAAAGCGCAACAACTGTGAAAAAGATATCACAGTATCACGCCTCAGACAATGCCTGTTACGGTTGCGCTTGGGGCTGTGCTGGTGCTTGGGGTTGTGCTGGTGCTTGGGGTTGTGCTGGTGCTTGGGGTTGTGCTGGTGCCGGTTGGGCTCCTGGTTGTGCTGGTGCTGGTGCCGGTTGGACTCCTGGTTGTGCCGGTGCAGGTTGGGCTGCGGCCGTGGCCTCTGCCGCCTGTTGCTCCGCTTTTTCTTTAGCAGCTTTTGCTTCTGCCACTTTTTTCTGTTCTTCAGCCGGGTCGATCAAGCGTCCCTCATACGGAACATTAATCAGCTGTTTCAGATCAAATTTCCAGGTTTTATTTTCCAGAGCCGTGGGAAATATCATTCGCTTCCAGAGGGTTTGAGTAAGATTGACCTTATTTTCATATTGCTGATCAAAATGAATTGCTGATAAATTCCGATAAATAATCTTGACTGTCACATTTTTCAGATCGCTTAAAGATGGTTTCCACGCCAGGTCGACCATTCGTTGGGCAAATTCGCCTTGCGATAAAATGTTTTTGCTCCGGCTGTCCCCCAGTTGATACATTTCAAAGTAGAGTTCCTCGTTCCAGGTATCAATCAGAACATGAAAATCGTTCAGAACTTTCTCTTTGATCAATTGTGCCTCATAATTATTCGGCTGGGCGGAAAGATTTACCGATCCTGCCAAAATCATCCAGCAGATTGTAATCATTATCAGGATGGTGGGTCTAATTTTCGTCATCGGGCTACCGTCCGAATTTAGCGTTAATCGGCCATGTGTTCTCAAGTTTCCTGTTTGAAAACATCAGGTTGGGACAGGATATATTTTTCATAGAACAACTTGAGAAACTCTTTCTGATTCTCATCTATATACTCAAATGTATAACCGCGGTCGGTAATTTCGAAAAACTTGCGATCTTTGATAGCAAGCAGGCCGTCCCGCCACTTTATCAACTGCGACAGAGATTCCTCTTTTAAGTCCTCCACGACAATGGGCAACAAGGTATCATCACCCTGGGACAGCAGATAAGTTGCCAGAATTAACTGGGCATTCCGTATCCCCGTATAAACGAACATATTCTTCTGTTTATCGACAGTGTCCTCAACAGTCATAAAGATCAACAGCAGATCCTTGATATTTTCAAGTTTCTTGTCATATGCAGTTGCGACCATACCCCCCAGATCAAATGCCGCCGTAAAAAGAGCAAATCCCAATCCTTGTTGAAGGCAAAATTCACCATAATACTTAAAATACGAGAGGATTTTTTCAGCCAATTTCGTGTCATATTCGAAAACAGATTCAGCTAACAGGCGGTATTGATAAAAAAGATTAAAGATCGCTCGCACGTTTTTGTTATTGATCGAGACACGGATAAACGTGTTATAGAATTTCACTGCCATCTCCAGCAGATAATCATCCTGATGTTTGATAGCGGATTCACCGATAATGCGTGTATTATAGGCAATGGCACTGATCGCATCCGGCATATTGCTAATACAGTTTTTGAAGATCAGATCCATATCCATAAAGCTTTTGGTCTCAACCCAAAGCCTGTTCTCACAAATCTCTTCATAAAACTCTGATGAAATCGCAATAAAATGCTCGGAAGAGACATGAAACCAGTCGCCAGGCAGATCTTCTTTGTGCTCGGCATAATCCAGAAGCATCTCCCGTATCTGATCGATCGCCATCAGACCCAGGTTCCGATCCATCTGGGTACTGGCACTCAGAGCCGTATCCGTCACCTGTTCCAAGCAGCTGGCAACTTCGCTCTGGTACCGCTTCAAATTTGGGAAGTTTACAGAATGAGCCGCATGTATGATCGACTCTTTATTAGCTTCCTGAATAGATGTCAGCAGGTTGGTTGGCGTCAAAAAGCGGAACACAAATAGAAAATAAGGTCCCAGTAAAGAGATTTCCACCAAGGTTAAGAACAGCAAAATTTCGATGGCAAAATTGGGGAAAAACGTCTGCTTTGTGGCAAATACAATCAATATAGCATATAACAACGAACAAACCAGCAGTACAAAATAGGCGCGGTTGTAATTATCCGCTAGAAACAGGTCGATCAAACTGGTTCCATATCGTTGTGCCGCCAGTTGCAGAACAATGGCTACCACTGTTATCATAATCCCCAGGATAGCGGCCAATAATTCAATATAACCACCGATAGCGGAGCTGACGTTTTCTGGATCAGTTGATAAAACCGTCTGAAAAAAATCCAAGCCGCTGTGTTCCCAGTCGAAGGCCAGGAAGGCATAAAGCAGATAAACGAAAAGTGTGATACCCATGAAAAAAAGGACCATTCCACCCCAGAAAAACGCTTTCTGTTTGAAAGACTCCTTTTCCATCAAAGGTTTTCGCACGGATCCGTTTCCATCTTTAATTTTCGTAATATCCCGCGCGTTCAAGGCAGTTGCTGGGTTTTGTTGATTATTGTCTGTTTCTGATATTTGCATCGTGTCTTGTATTTTCGGATTATTCATGGTTATTTGTTTCTAGCGGCCATCGAAAGACAATTGGCATCATTGAGCGTTTCTATAAGGTCAATTTGGTTACTTTACTCTTGTCCCTGTGAATTTTTTGCCGCTTCAACTACCTTTGTGGGGAAAACACTTTTTAATTGATTCCTGAAAAATTGCTTACTGATCATCAACAACTTCCCAATATTTAATCGCATTTTTGTTGACGACTTTACCATTTTTCAGCCCTAGACTACTGATCGTATGCCATCTTAATTGATCGATCAAGTACTCCCCATCCAGAAACGTTATCTTAATGCTCTGTTTTTCGGAAATTGTTTTGCTAAGCATGATCGCTTCGTGGGCAATTTGTACCTTATGCTTTTTATCTTCCATCGTGTTTTTTTTTAAACTACGCTTTTAAAAAATAGTGAATCATCCCGAATCGAGCCAGAATCAAACACCCACCGTAGATATTCGGTTTGAACGGGGAACTCTACTGGTCTCCTGTGAGTTATACCCGAAATTAGCGCAGGTTTTCAGCTGGCTGCGTTGGGATTCCCGCAGCAGGTATTATCGCTGTCATGCCTATCGGTATTATGAGCTCATCCGGCACCTCTATCTTGGAAGAATTGACTATACAGATTCCACGCCAAATTACAATACATTGGCGTTGTCACTAAAATCATCCTTTACGCCTTTCGACTTTCAGACAGAAGCCTTGGATGCCTGGACCCGTTCAAAACGCGGTATTACTGTTTTACCGACCGGGACCGGCAAAAGCTATCTGTCTGCATTGATGATCGAAAAAATTCAACGGTCCACCCTGATTTTGGCCCCGACAATCGATCTGATTCTACAATGGCAGAAAAATCTGGAAGAGTGGTTTCAATGTCCCGTTGGACTGCTGGGGGGTGGAAGTTCTGAAATTGAAGATATAACCGTTTCAACCTACGATTCTGCCCGCATCTATGCAGAAAAGCTTGGGAACCGTTTCTGCCTGCTTATTTTCGACGAATGCCATCATCTACCCTCCCCGGCCTATACTTTCATGGCCCAGTCATATATCGCCCCATATCGACTGGGACTAACAGCCACACCCAGCATCGAACATGAACGCCAACTGCTTCTGCATGATCTGATTGGCCCTGTTGTTTACAACAGACAAATCCAGCAGCTCTCCGGAGAATTTCTTGCGCCTTATCAAGTTCAGACCATAGAGGTCGAATTGACTTATGAGGAACGTCAACAATATGATCATCATCGAGCAATTTATCAGGCCTATCGAGATAAGGTGCCCAACCTTTTTGGTCGAAAGAACTCCTGGGAAAAATTTGTGATGTATAGTTATCGCTCAGCAGAAGGGAGAGCAGCACTCCAGAGTTTTGCTGCGCAAAAACAAATTTCACTCTCAGCTGAAAATAAAATGGCAGAATTGACCCGAATTCTGTTGAGGCACAACCATTCTCGAATTTTGATTTTCACCAATGATAACAAAACCGCCTATTTTATTAGTTCTCTCTTTTTGTTACCCTTAATTACCCATGAGACAAAAGCCAAGGAACGAAAAACCATTTTAGAGAACTTTCGGTCGGGAGAGTGGCCTTTTCTGGTGAATTCCAGGGTGCTCAACGAAGGAGTGGATGTGCCCGAAGCAAATATTGCCGTTGTTATTTCCGGAACATCCACCGTCAGAGAACATGTGCAGCGTTTGGGCAGAATACTTCGCAAACAGGAAGGAAAGACCGCCATTCTGTATGAAATCATCACAACAGATACCGGTGAGATATACACCAGCCGGCGCAGGAGAGAGCACAGTGCCTATAACGACGTTTCCTGATCAATACGGACAGCGCTATTACTCCATCAACCGCTATTATCAGCAGCGTTTTGGAGAAAAAGTCTATAAAATCGCAGTCAGTGTTGCCAACACTTGTCCAAATCGACAAGGAGCAGACGGCAGTGGCTGTGTATTTTGCGATGAATGGGGCTCGGCAGGTGTCCATCAGACCAAAGACCTCTCATTAGAATCACAGATCGTTCAAAATCGGGCGCATCTGACAGAGCGATTCAAGGTCAACAAGTTTCTGGTCTATTTTCAGGCGTTCAGCAATACCTATACACGGATTTCAGAGTTGGAAAAAAACATGACTCTTGCTCTAAACCAGCAGCAGGTTTATGGTATTATTATTGGAACAAGGCCAGACTGCCTTCCGCCGAAGGTTTTTGACCTGCTTAAAACATTTGCCGAACAATCTTTTATTTCCGTGGAATTGGGAGTGCAGAGTTTTAACGACGAACATCTACGGTTCTTAAAAAGAGGGCATACGGCCGAACAATCCATCACCGCAATTCGCGCTTTGCATGAGCAGACCGGCGTTCATGTCGGCATTCATCTTATTTTCGGTCTGCCCGGTGAAACAGATGAAGAAATAATCAAAACAGCGCAATTGATAAATGAGTTACCAGTCGATAGCGTCAAACTCCACAATCTTCACGTATTGCGAAACACGATACTGGAAAGCTATTACCACAAACAGCAGTTTCAACCGTTGGATTTGGACGATTATGCAGAGAAGGTGATCCTTTTTCTAGGGCACCTATCACCCGAGATCCCCATACAACGATTGGCCGCTTATGCGAACTCAGACAGCGGACTGATTGCGCCGAAATGGACATCGGAACGCCTGAGACCCGCCCAGGTGATCCAACAACGGATGGCGAAACTAAAGACCTACCAGGGAATTCACTGGCAGGAACAGATTAGTGATACTCAGATATAACAAATGCCTTTTTCGAGATCAAAAACCGCGCAATCAAGAGAGTTTACCAAAATGAATTTTCAGACATTCTTATACAGGCTGAAGAGTTTCCTCCCCCTGCCTCGGGTCCTATTAATGCTCAATTGGCTTGCAGTCGGTCTGCTCTGCATCACTATCGGGATTTTCTCAGCCGGAATTTTTGAAAAACAGTACCTTGAGATTCCCTTTCAACTGTCTGCATACCGCCCTCCCGCTGATCAGAAATTAGCAAAACCAATGAAGATTAACGAATTTGAGCCTATTATTAGGTATAACATATTCAATGCTGAAGTCAGCAGCGAGAAACTAAGCGGTGTGAATGATCTTGTTACCACTGCTCCCGGAAAAAATCTAAAGCAGATAATATCCAATCTTCAGCTGGTGGGGGTCAGTCTGTTGCAGAGACAATTCGCCGTCTGCGTTATTAAGAATATAAAAGAGAAGCGGGAAGAAATTTTCTCAATCAACGACCCGGTTTTTGGAACCCGGGCTGTCGTCAAAAAGATTTTGATCGGTTTGAGCGAACAAAAGGTCTACCTGCAATTGAATGACGAGATTGGCGAGCTGACCTATAAAGAAGAGGCCCTTCCCAGCAACAAGACAGTTCGTGCACCCTCACAATCAACAGCCTTACAGAAAGTCGAAACCGATCCCATCAAGGATTACTCAACAGATGGGAAAAACTTTCGCATTTCGTCCGGTGAAGTGGACAGCCATCTGAACAACTTTGCCAATCTGATGAATCAAGCCAGGATGGTGCCCTACTTCAGAAAAGGTCAGCACAAGGGCTATCAGGTCAAAGCGATCGATAAAGGTAGTCTCTATGAGAAACTGGGCTTCAAAAACAACGACATAATTGAGGAGCTTAACGGGGACCCACTGGACAGTATGGAAAAAGTATTAAGTTTGTTTAAAAACCTGCGCAACGAACGAGAGTTCAGCGTCAAAATAGATCGCAAAGGCAAACCCCAATTCTTTAACTACTATATCGACTGAGTTTCGGAGAGTTTGTTTAACTTCGCTGGAGCGGTAAATGTGGTCTTAGCAGGATGAGACAGGGGAGGGTATATGTTACCTATGCTTAGGGATCGTTAACAAGTAACTTCACATAATCTATTTGCAAAAGTCCTAAAAGCTGGACATTTTGCAAACAGAATGTGAATTAACTTTTTAGCCGACCCATTGACTATTTTACCAAGACCGTCCAGAGCACTCCGGCCGCAATCGCCGATCCAATCACACCCGCCACATTCGGTGCCATAGCGTGCATCAGCAGAAAATTTGTCGGGTCCTCTTTCTGGCCGACCATCTGCACTACACGAGCAGAGTCCGGAACTGCTGAAACACCCGCAGCCCCCACCAGAGGATTGATCTTATTATCGCCTTTCAGAAACAGGTTCATGAATTTTGCAAACAATACGCCCCCCGCGGTAGCGATACAAAAGGAAACTGCACCCAGGACAAAGATCTTAATCGATTGAGGCGTCAAGAAGTGGGTTGCCTGAGTACTGGCACCCACCGAAAAGCCCAACAGAATCGTCACAATATCGATCATACCATTGCGAGCCGTATTAGCCAGTCGTTCAGTCACACCACTCTCCTTGAGCAGGTTTCCAAACATGAACATGCCGATCAATGGCAAGGCCCCCGGCGCAATCATTGCGCAAATTAGAAAAGTGACAATCGGAAAGATAATACGCTCCCGGGCAGGTACCACACGTGGTGGTTTCATGCGCATCAGCCTTTCCTGCTTGGTAGTCAGCAGTTTCATGATCGGTGGTTGAATTACTGGAACCAGCGCCATATACGAATATGCTGCGATGGCTATCGCCCCTAAGAGATGAGGAGCCAGTTTTGCGGAGAGAAATATAGCTGTGGGTCCATCAGCACCACCGATAATTCCGATAGCGCCTGCTTCATTCGGAGTCATTCCTAAATAGAGCGCCCCGATCAAGGTGAAGAAGATTCCGACTTGGGCCGCCGCACCCAAAAGAACAAGCTTCGGGTTGGAGAGCATCGTGGAAAAATCGGTCATGGCTCCCAGACCCAGAAAAATGAGTGGGGGAAATATACCCTGACTCACGCCAAAATAAAGGTAGTACAAAACACTGCCTTTGTCGTAAACACCCAGTGCCATGCTCGATATATGTGGAATATTTCCAACCATGATTCCAAATCCAATCGGCAACAGCAGTAGGGGCTCATAGTCCTTAACAATGGCCAATGTCACGAAAATGATACCAATCATTATCATGACAGCATAACCCCATGACATTAATCCGAACCCGGATGCTGAATAAAAACTCTGCAGCATTTCCATCAAATTTCTCCGTATTTCAATAAATAGTATTATTATCTCAACAATGACCGATCAGCCAAGGTTCTGAACTTCCGATCATTTCGATTTACGCGACTTGAATATACAAACCGTTCAGGGATCGTTAAAAAATAACTTCACCTTCTATTTACAATGGTTCTAAAAGCTGGACATTTTGCAAATAGAATGTGCGAGCAACGTGTTTCCTATTCACCTATGGGAAACACTTGACTAATTTTTGAGTCGACCCTTAGTAAACGGATTTGTGACTGAAATATCTTGCCTGGGTTATCCGATTTCTACTAATGCCTGCCCCTGGCTGACGGCGTCACCCACACTCACCTGAATCGATTTTATCGTTCCAGCGGAAGTGGTATTGATGTCATTTTCCATCTTCATGGCTTCCATTTTAATCACCGTTTGACCTGCTTCAACCAAATCGCCTACTTTAACAAGTACCTCAAGAATAGATCCAGGAATTGGCGCGGTGATGGCATCACCACTGCCAGTTGCGGCAGCCGGCTGGGGTGCAGACGGTTGTGGCGAATATACAGCAACAGGTGCCTGTACCGGGGGAGCGGCGACAGCCGCAGGTGCAGCCACTTGCTGACCTCCACTTGAGATTGTCTGAATCGGCCCATCGAGTTTAACAGAATAGATTTTACCGTTGATTTCCAGTTCGGCATCCTCTTTTGTAAATTTTTTAACCAGTACCGAATAGTCCTTCTGATTGATTGTCACTTCATATTTTTGCATAATTTCTCCTGTGCGGTGTGGATCTCATCCTTCCTGTGATGCCCCACATGGATTGCTG
>PJEL010002516.1_pt1 | contig 16656 bp, 9 predicted proteins | sample 1853271 | NCBI WGS metagenome assembly PJEL01 (sample SAMN08108733, study PRJNA415343) | Invertebrate metagenome, whole genome shotgun sequencing project. | host: Globobulimina | place: Sweden: Gullmar Fjord | collected 2015-08
GCACTAGTGAGCTCTTTAAATTTTGGAGAATACCAGCCTAAATCATAGGTTAAGGTAATATTGTTACTATTTAGTTGTCCAGCAATTGAATCAATACTTTGCACATCAGCAGGTATTAAGCTTTTTGGGTGTGTAAAGCAAAACTGGTTACTTGGACAAAGCTCAAGCCATTGTTCTAGTTGTTGATTATCTTTGCTATTTGAATAGGTTATATAAAATAAAGCAAGAAGAGGGACGATTAAAAGAAGTTTGCTAAATTGCATTATAGTTCCGTGGGATACCAACACTTATTGATAGTTTACTATAACAAGTGTTGGCTTAGCGTATAGAGTTTTTATTTTGTTTTTTTTAAGCCATTTTTTAATAAAAAGCTAAAAGAGAGTAGTAACAACACTAAGGTACTAGGCTCAGGCACTGGCAGCGGATTACTTGCGGCAGCAACAATAAGTACAGGATTAATATCAATCCAAAAGTCTCGGCCATTAGTTTGTACTAGAGAGCTGCTATGAATATTACTAACTTCTTGCGCCGTTAATGTTGTATTGTTATTTAATGAAGCTGCCATCAAGCCACTATTTGCGTGATCTAAGCCTAAATTATGGCCTAACTCATGTGCTAGTAATTCTCCACCAGAGGAGCCAGCGGCTGCGGAAGACTCAACAACGAAATCGTTACCTGGAGTTTCACCACAACCAACAATACCAGTGAGTACAAAGCTACCACATGCATTTATGCTATCAATAAAATAAAAATTTACGACATTAGGGCCGCCAATATGTAAATTAAATAACTGATTAACTTCAGCATTGCTTGTAATATCTAAAAAGTCTGGAAAAACAAGTTCTGACGCTGCGCCAATACGTATATCTATAGGCTTTAGACCAAAACTGGCTTGTGAAAATATTGCATCGAGTGCTGATTCATTAGTGGTAATAAATCCCGCTTTTGCCTGCGATGCGATTAAAAAGCTCGCAGCTAATAATAATATTTGTAATATTTTCAACTTAATTCCTTAAAATTAATGATTAATTTTTGCTATCTTACTGATTTAAAGCACAAAATAGGCCGTTATTCTTTTACTTAATTAAAACAGGTGTTTAGGGGAGAACAAAAATTTAACTTATGTAGAAGTGTTAAAAAACATGACAATAAATTTATGATTTTTCGTGTAAAATTTAATTTTTACGAAATTAACTTTTTACTGTCTCAATTTGCTTGAACAACGTTTCGCAAGTAAGTTGTTAGCGTCGAGGTAGCCGTATTTATAAAGTGGTAGTGACATTTAAAATTTGGAGTAGATGTTGAAGTTTATTTTGCTGTAATAGGCCGTGTTATTTTAGCGATCGAAAAATTTTTTAATAGTAGCTATTACAGGTTAATAAAGTTAATACAAAGGCATTATTTCCAGTCAATCATAATGCGATTATTGATATGCAGAATATCAGGGCTTACTGGATTAACAGCAGGAATAAGCTGTAGTACATACAGCTTATTTACTTGATTTTATGTATCTTTAGAGAGATAACTTGCGTTTTAGTAGCTTGGTGCCTACTTTCCACTGTGTTTTTAGCTGATGCTTAATGCTTTTCATCTTCCAACTTTCAAATGAGACAAGTTGGGGTTGCAATTGTGCTAATACTTCCTCATTCAAGTTAAAGACATGAATTTCTTGCCAAGCAATATCCCCATAACCATAGAAGCTATTTATTTTGTTTTCCATATGGATCACTGACATCCACATGGGTTTATTACGCACAGCGGTCACTTGTTTTATTTTACTCCACTGCCCATGACGCTCGTGTGTCCAAACCGTTTTAAAACCTGCGCTTTTTTCAATCAAACTCAAAAATGGATTATGAACATGAGAGCGTTTAGCAAACTTTACTTCCGGTTCTACCTGTAAGGTATAGCCATCAATAAAGTCGATAGCCATGAAATCTTGTTGTGAAAACTCGACTTGAACTTCTTTGATATAGTCTTGATGTAAGCTGTCGTCATTATCCAGCCTAGATGTAATGAGGTATGGTTGTGTAAGTCTTGCTTGTATTTCTGTCACTATTGCAGGTAGAAAAGCTTCCATTCCATCGATATATACCGGTGTAAATGCGCTAAACTCATTATCAAGACGGCCAATTACTTTTCGAAATACTTCTGGGGTAGTTGAGTCAAAAAACACCAACCATGTGAAGTTTTTTTCTGTCTGAGCTTTGAGTGATGAAAAACAATAGTTTTCAAATAACTTTAGACGGTTTTCCATCCAACTATCGGTCAATACCTGTGTATTTGTTCGAGTAGTCTGCCAATCTTTTTTACGTAAATTAAAGCGAGTTAATACAAAATGTTGAAACATCGACATGTCCTATCGAGAAAGAATTTCAGGAGTGTAATTGTAATTTAGTTAAAGTGTTACAGCAAGATAAAGTCAGATAGCTTGCTAGTGTCTATACTTGCTTTACCTAATGATTTATAGCGTACAAAGTTGATTTTTTTTAATAAGCCTTTTTTAGTCAGGAGAAAAATTTTATGATTGAGTGAATTATTGTCTAAAATTAGCCATTTCAAATGCTAGCACTCGCTAGAACAATACCCTGAAAGCCAGTTATCACGTGGACAAGTGTGCTGTTTATAAAATGATCACTTAAATGCAAAGTTTAGATGGGGGTCTTGAGTTTATTCCTGTATAATGCGCGGCCTTATTATGGTGACTAGGCACTTGTTTACGATGACAAATTGCTCGGTTATCTAAATTTACAGTATTAACTATCCATTTAAAGCTATCCGTTAGCTATAACTAGTTAATGATTTTAGTTAACGGAATATAGGAAGACTTTCTTTGATCACTACATCGAACATTACTATGCAATTTGGCGCTGAGCCTTTATTTGAAAATATTTCGGCTAAATTTGGCAACGGTCATCGCTATGGTTTAATTGGCGCAAACGGCTGTGGCAAATCAACATTTATGAAGATACTCAGCGGTGAGCTAGTACCAAGTTCTGGTAATGTATCTGTCAGTACGGGTAATAAAGTAAGTACCTTGGGACAAGACCAGTTTGCCTTTGAAGAGCACAATGTTATTGATACCGTGATCATGGGTGATATGCCGTTATGGAAAGTAAAACAAGAACGTGACGCTATTTACGCACAAGCTGAAATGAGTGAAGCCGACGGTATGCGCGCTGGTGAATTAGAAAGCGAATTTGCTGAAATGGACGGGTACACGGCGGAAAGTCGCGCTGGTGAAATCTTATTAGAAGCCGGTATTGATGAGTCTTTTCATTATGGCTCTATGCAACAAGTAGCACCAGGTTGGAAACTACGTGTACTATTGGCTCAAGCTTTATTCGCTAACCCTGACATTTTACTGCTTGATGAGCCAACCAACAACTTGGATATTCATACTATCAGTTGGTTAGAAGGCGAGTTGAACAAACGTAAGTGCACCATGATTATTATTTCTCATGATAGACATTTTCTTAATTCTGTTTGTACTCATATGGCTGATATTGATTACGGTGAGTTACGTGTTTATCCGGGTAATTATGAGTTCTTCCTACAACAGTCTGCTTTATTACGTGAACAGTTATTATCAGGTAATGTTAAAAAAGCGGAAGAAATTGCCGAGCTACAAGACTTTGTAAACCGTTTTGGTGCTAATGCTTCAAAAGCAAAACAAGCCAGCTCTCGTGCTAAGAAAATGGATAAAATTAAACTTGATGATGTTAAGTCATCAAGTCGTATTACGCCAAAAATTGCTTTCGCACCCGGAAAAAAAATGCATCGCCAAGCGTTAGAGCTTGAAAACCTGAGTCATGGTTTCGATGGTGAAGTGTTATTTGAAAAAGGCGAATTATTGCTAGAAGCCGGCGCTAAATTAGCTATTATCGGCGAAAACGGTGTCGGTAAAACCACATTATTACGCTGTTTAATGAATGAACTTGAGCAGACGGAAGGTGTGGTTAAGTGGTCTGAAAATGCTTCAATAGGCTATTGCCCACAAGATAGCGGTCATTTCTTTGACAATGACTTAACGCTAATGGATTGGATGTCGCAATGGCGCAGACCTTGTCATAATGACTTAAGTGTTCGTGGTATGTTAGGTCGTATGTTATTTACTGATGACGACGCTAATAAAAAAGCCCGTAACTGTTCTGGTGGTGAAAAGAACCGCTTGCTATTCGGCATGTTGATGATGGGCGATATCAATGTATTGATTATGGATGAGCCAACGAACCATATGGATATTGAAGCTATTGACGCACTAAACAATGCGTTAAAAGACTTTGAAGGCACTTTAATATTTGTCAGCCATGACCGTGAGTTTGTTTCAAGTTTAGCGACTCGGATTATTGATATTAAAGAGAAGAAACTAGTAAACTTTCAAGGTTCACTGGATGAGTACCTTGATAGCCAAATGGAAGTGAAAAAAACAGCATAAATTTGAGCTGCTAATATATCGACATGCAGTCGATATGACTTAGCTATGCAAACTAAATTAGTTAATTATCACGGTTAACTCAACACTTATTATTAAAGCAAGATACAGTCAATGTATCTTGCTTTTTTGATCTTCTAATGGCTCACAATTTTGAAGTTATGGGCTTTTTCTTACGTGTTAACTTGGCTGTCCTGCTGTTTAAGGTAAATACGCAGTTACTAGTGTTATGTACGCTGATAATTATTGTTACGCGTTCCAAAGATCAGCGTAGAGGGGAGTTAATTGTCGATTGACTTGAATCTCACATCTCATTATCCAGAGCGTAGATTAAATGTGCCAGTGATGCTCAATGGTGAAAGTATATTGTCGGTGTTAGTGTTTTTATTACCGAGGAGTTACGGCATATAGCTATCTGAAGTGCTTAATAAGTTTTAGCTTTAATGACTGTTTAGTACGCAGTAGTATAGACAGGTTGATTAATGCTATTACTGTAGTAAATTTGCCATCCTTGGTATTAGACAATAATTCCTTGCGTCGATATTTACTAGGTTTTATTGCTGCTTATATTTTTCGCTCGCCTTGATCTTGCCAGTTAGCAAGCTCAAGGCGTTAGCGTTATTAAACGATAAACTTCGATGTCGCGTCTTTGATTAAGGTGGCATTACCATCTAACTGGTTTGCTACTTCGCCAATTTCTTCAACCGCAAGGCTAGTTGCACTAAAGCTTTCGTACATATTTTCAATGTTACTGACCACAGTTTCAGCAACGCTCGATTGTTCTTCTGTTGCGGCTGCGATTTGGTTGTTCATTGAACTGATATGACCAATTTGTTCTTTAATTTTAGTTAAGGAATCATCCACTTCTCGTGAAATACTCTCGTTACTATTAGCTTTTTCTTTCGCTGATTCCATTGAGGTTACTGACATGTCTGCCGCTGAAATAAGCTTATCAAGTAACTCTCTAATTTCAGTGGTAGATAGTGCCGTTCTTGATGCTAAGTTTCTGACTTCATCAGCAACAACAGCAAAACCTCGGCCTTGTTCACCCGCTCGGGCTGCCTCAATCGCTGCGTTTAAAGCAAGTAAGTTAGTTTGTTCGGCAATACCATTAATAACATCAAGGATTTTATTCATGTTTTGTGAGTCTTGCGCTAGCTGATTAATAACACCAGAAGCATTAGAGATTTCTTCGGTTAACTCACCAGATACTGATAATGAGCGCATGACATTTTCCATGCCTTGATTAACTTCCTGTTCACCTGACTCTGCAGCATTTGCTGCTTGCGAAGCTGATTTGGCAATATCACTAACACTGTATTGCATTTCTACCATCGACTGCTTGGTGACTTCAGCAATATCAGATTGGCTTCTCACATTACTGTCAACTTGTTGTACTTTATCAGCAAGCTGCTCAGCACTTAGGGTTAACGGTGCGACAACAGCAACAACTTCTTTAACAATGGCGCGTAACATTTGCGTAAAAATATTAAAGTGGAGTACGACACTGCCTAGCTCATCTTTGCTTTCTACTTCAAGCTGATTGGTTAAGTCGCCATCACCTTCTGCTAATTCTTTTAGTGAACTGTCAATGGAAATGACCGATTTACTAATTGAACGAGCGATGAAAATACTTAGCACTGTCATTAATGCTAACAGAAATATGCCCAGTAAAATGCTTAAGTCTCTAGATTCACTAGAGTTTTTAATTGTTTCTTCAACTAAATCATGGAATAACTTTGCTGCATCTACTTTGTCTTTGTTTAAAGTTTCAGAAACATCTTTGAATATATTTGATTTTTTCTCAATTGACCCTTGTGCAGATTGAAAGTCAACTTCCTCATTAATAAAACCTAATGATATTTTACTGGCAATAGCATTGTATTCTGTGGCCTTATTTATTAATTGACTGATATTTGAAAATTCAGGGTCTAGTGTTTGAATTTTATTTAAATTTGCTAGCAAATTATCGAGAGCAGTACCAGCATCAGCGAGTAAGTCTTCATCGCCAAATGAAACGCTTTGGGTGTATAACTCGTCAATTCTTTGCCAAGCAGTAACATTCTCACTGGTTAAGTTAACTAAATTTATACTAGTATGTTCTATTGTTTGTAATAGAATTTGATTCTTAGAAATAGCAGATATATTTATTGCTAAATTGACCACGAAACTCAATATGGCAACGGCTAGAATGGCAATGATTTTGTGGAATATCTTAAGCTTTTTAAACATTTTTTGAGCAACCTCTAATTTTGCGCAAGCCAATATTTACTAAAACGTCTAAATCCGTTTGTTATTGTTTTAATAAGGTATAAAGAGGTCACTATAGCAGTGACCTCTTGCGTTAGTATAGATTAAAACTTAGCGATTACTTTAACATCGCCAGTAACCGCGCTACTGTCAACAAAACCAATAGTCGATATATCTGCTTTAACTGCATTTACCATATCGGCAGCACTGGCAACTTCTTTAGGTGGTGTACCTTTGCCAGTAAAAGCAAGCTTTGACCAGTAAGACTTAAATTGACTGTTAGACTTCTTCAATGCACTTTGACGAAAACTCTCTGTTTCTGGTGCGTCATCTTTCAGTGTTAGTACTGTTACTTTGCCGCCACTAGGAAATGCTTTCATTTTTCCTAGGTAGATACGTTTAATGAGTTTAGCATTCAGCGCATCGGCATTAGCATTGTTTACGATAACCGAAACTTCAGCAAAGCTTGAAAAGCTCACTAGTAAAATTGCAGCAGTAAATATTTTTTTTAATAAATTCATTTTGCATGGTTCCTTAATAAACAAAGTCGATGCCAAAAGTAACAAGATCTGCACTTTCGTTAGCTAAATCATTATTAATACGAGTATATTCAAATTTATAAGCAACACCTTGATCAGCGTCATATCTTAAATGTATACCTTGAGCATCATATGGCGTTGATTTAAATAAACTATCAGTTGTTGCTTTAACAAATGCATTGACATATGGATCAGATGAATTGGCATGTTTGTAGTCAAAGTTATTATCGTAATCTTGGTGCACAAATGAAACTACAGCTTTATCAAAACGGTAGCCAACAGAGAAATACATAACTTCTGTTTCTTCAGTGAAAGAATCATCAATATCATATGAAGCATATTCAGCATTCACTAACCAATTATCGTAGTCAATGGTAATACCTGTTGACCAATAAAGCGTAGAATCTTCATCGGCATATAAGTTATCCATGTTGTACACAGCACTACCTAGTGGGTTGTACGCCATGCCATTTCTTATTTCGTATCCTACGCCACCTAATGCAGCATTAAATCCGGCATCAAAGCTAGCACCAATGGTAGTAAATGAAGCATCTGCGCTTAATACGCCAGCGAAAATTGAAAACCATTCATAGGTATATTCCGCTGAGCCTTGAATGATATTATCAAGTTCGAAACCAGAACTATTAATTTCTCCAGAAAACGAGCCAAATGAACCTTTCAGAGTCAAATCGCCGTCACCGATAAAAGTACTGTGCATGACACGAATACCTTCGATAATGTCATACTCTTCGCCAAGGTATACCGACGTTGGTAAACGACTATAGTTATGACTATAGCCAATATCTTGTGTATCTGAATTTCTAAAATATGGTAGGGCAAAACGGCCAAAAGAAAGTGTGGTTTCTGGCGACAATTCATAACTTAAATAGGCCCAACGCGCTTCAACATCAAAGTCTTCTTCGCCACGTGCCTGTAATACAAGAGTAGCATTCCAGTTTTCGTTTAAAGTAGCTTTAGTTTGCAATGCAAAAAGAGATTCGTTTTTAAAATCTACTTTGTCGTCATAACCAAAATATCTTGGTGTTATGTCGTCATTAACTAACAAGCCACCACGAATTGAGCCGTAGCCACTAAAGTTGATATCTGTCGCTTGCACAGAGCTAGCGATAATAGCTGTTAATAAGCTAGATGCTAATAGTGTTTTTTTCATTGTTTGACCTCTCGCGTCATGATTTATAAAATTGTATAAACAGCACTGTTCACTGTCTAAAATATGCTTATTATTATTATTATGATGCGGTTACTTATTTAGAGCGCTTGTTTTCACGCACGACACTTTATTCAGTAACTTGATAGTATTTCAAAGTAAATGCCTTGAAATGAATGATAGTACTTAAACCCCGCGATTTTTCACGGCGGCACATTATATACTACCCGTACATTATTAGTCTTGTTTTTTTAGAAAAAGGTACAACTACCTAACATTTGTAAGAAAAATGTTTCTAAAAACTAATTAATTCAGAGTAGTAGATAGCAATATATAATACTAGTTGTTATTTAAATAACGCTTATTTAATTGTCTTTTTGTTCAATAATTGCGCTGTTTTCTGTTAACACCTCGTCAACTGCTATTTTTTCGTAGAAGGTAATCAGCTAAAGATAATTGCTAGCTGCAAAATTATCGTAACGGAAACCAAGCCAATGCCTGTTAAACCATTATTGTGAAAATATGTAGAAGGGTGACATTTACGCTTGACCTGGCTATCACTTGATAGTGCAAAGTTACGTATATGTGCACTATCAATTATAAAGTAAGGTTAAATTATGTCAGATAAAATGAGCTTGAGGGAATGATGGGGTCTTAATTCAGTATGAAGGCAAAACATCAACACTACGTCATTTTAGCCACTAAGGGCACTTATGTTTAACTTGATTTTATTTACATAGTCACGCACTAGAGAGCAGGATTAGCTTAACCTGCAATAATATTAATGCGGTTAATGCCAATAATTAAGCTAAAAGTTTACTCTGGTTTATAGTGTCTTCTTTTAACGCAATGTTTAATGGTAATTACTGATGAATGATCTGAGCTCAAACTATCAAGTTATGATCAGGTCAGCGGCTACTTGAAGCTTTATCGTAACGGCAAGAGGTAGGCGGTTAAATTGTTAAGCAAGCAAGATGATTGCACATGAGTTGTCGCAAATTTGTCACGCCTTGTCGCATTTTTTGCTCGTTTATCATCATTTGTTATATCTTTATAGTTTGTCATTGTAAGTTAACTCCCTAACTTGAAGTGGAAACTATGGACGAGAATAATACTGAAAGTACACTTGAGTTAGGGCCACAAGCTTTTTCTAAGCAAAGCCATCAGTTTTGGATCTTACAAATTACCGGTTGGCTAGGTTATGCTGTGGTGGTTTTTTTAGCGATTATTCGGCCGCAAATTGCCCAGGAAGGCTTTAACCTCTCAGGGCAAATGATTAATTTAGTATTAGAAACACTTAGTGGTTTTTTATTGTCATATCTGCAATGGCAAATGATACGAAAGATTGTTCATTTTCCGCTTAAAAAAACCTTATTTCTAAGTTTTGCTTCCGCTGCAACGCTAGGCTTAGTGTTTAATGTTATTAAGCTAAGCTTCTACAAAGTGGTGGTTTATCAACAGCAATGGAACGAAGCGTGGGATATGCTGGAGTTTGGTGGTTGGTTAATGTTTTCTTTAACCACAATGTTTGTTTGGACCTCCATTTATTTCATTATGCTTTATAACACTAAGCTACAACGGGAACATGAAATGCTGTTGCGGGCACAAACCGCTGCGAAAGATGCACAGTTGCAAATGTTACGGTATCAACTTAACCCTCATTTTATGTTTAATACAATGAATGCGATATCAACACTGATTTATAAAAATGAAAATGATACTGCTAATGAAATGATTGATAAGTTGTGTGAATTTTTTCGCTACTCACTCGACAAAAATGATAAAAGTAAAACCACACTACAAAAAGAGCTTGAGTTAATTGATCTTTATTTATCTATCGAAAAAGTTAGGTTTGCTAGTCGTCTTAATATTGAAGTTGATGTTTGTAGCACGGTGCTAGAATGCGAAGTACCTAGTATGTTATTGCAACCCTTAGTGGAAAATGCCATTAAATACGCCATAGAGTTAAGAAAGTCAGGCGGGAAAATACGTATTGTCGCGAAAAAAGTTGCCGAACGTTTGTTAATACAAGTTGCTGATAATGGGCAAGAAACGCAGATTAAAGTTAGCGATGGTTTCGGTATCGGTATGAGCAATACTAAAGCAAGATTAAATGCTATGTTTAGTGGCGATTATCATGTCAATATTAGTGACTCTGACGAGGGCGGCACTATGGTCTCTATTTCTATTCCTTATGAAAAGTAACTTTGCGTATGATTAATAAACCTTTAACAGCCCTTATTGTTGACGATGAACCTCTTGCTTTAGAAGGCTTGCGACTTCGGCTAGAAAAAATTCCCGAAATTGAAGTTATTGCTGAGGCCAGTGACGGTGATGAAGCTATACATTTGTGCCAAACTTTATCACCAGACGTGTTGTTTTTAGATTTACGCCTGCCTGGGTTAAATGGGATTGAAGTAGTGCAGGCGCTACAAGCCGATATTTTACCTATGGTGGTTTTTGTCAGTGCTTATGGCGAATATGCCCTTGATGCTTTTGAGTTGAATGCTATTGACTACGTAATGAAACCAGCAAACTTAGGCCGTTTACAAAAAACGGTCGAGCGGATAATGCAGCGAGTTAAGCCGATAGATTCAGGCAAAGAAAAATTTAAACTGTTACGTGCCCTTGGCGAAAGTTCAGGGATAGCAGTGGCAGAACTAGAAGACTGGTTAGAGTCAGACAAACCATTACCATCACCTTTTATTCAAGAATTGGTGATTAAAAATAATGATCACGAAAAAGTATTTTTGCCAATTAATGACATTCGCTGGATTGATGCTGCGGGTGATTACATGTGTGTTCATACATATGATGAAACGCATGTGGTAAGAATTACCATGAAAAAGCTTGAAAGCCAGTTAGATCCCAAAATATTTTCTCGTATACATAAATCGACGCTGGTGAACGTCAACTGTATTAAAAGCATTAAGCCGCTGCGTAATAGTGAAAGTATTCTTGAATTGGGCGATGACGTACAACTTAAGGTCAGCCGTAACTTTAGCTCTGACATTCAAAAGATTGTCGAGTCTAAGCAAATTTAAGTTTTAAAAATTTATGACTGAAATGGCTTAACCACTTCGTCGCGTTTTTATAACGCTTTACCTTATCATTTCATCTAAATCCGTGCATGCCGCATACAGCAACCACCATAGCGCATTTCATTTGTAACCATTTGTAATTTCAACCAGTATGAATTCAGGGGGTAGTCTGCAGTTGTTATGAAAATAACAGTGTGGCTGCCGAGCTATGGTGCTAAATAAGTCTGCATTAAATACATATTAAAATCAGCAGCATTTATTTAGCACAACAAAAATAGTTGGGTAATTGGATAACAAATTATGATAAAAGCTGCAAAAAATATTACACAGTTGTTTGCTTTACTATCAACCGTAACCTTAATAGGTTGTGGCGGTAGTAGTGCTGAAACTGAAACTAATCCAAATATAATTGATCCGCAACAACCGGTCAGTGATTGGGCTTTGGTGTGGAGCGATGAATTTGATGGCGAGACCATTAATTCTCAAAATTGGAGCCATGAAGTTGATTGTAATGGTGGTGGTAACCAAGAAAAGCAATGTTATACCGCTAACGCTGAAAACTCTTATGTGAAAGATGGCATGTTAAGCCTTGTTGCTTTACCTGCAGAGGCAGGAGCTGCATTACCTTACACATCGGCACGTATGATCACACGCTATAAAGCTGACTTTACCTATGGTCGTGTAGAGATGCGCGCTAAGTTGCCATCAGGGCAGGGCAGTTGGCCAGCATTCTGGATGATGCCGACAGATGAAGAGTACGGTGAATGGCCACGTTCAGGTGAAATTGATATTGTAGAATCTGTTAACTTAGGCGCTGCTAGAGACGATGGCTCATCTGAAAACTATATACATGGCACGCTACATTATGGCAAAAGCTGGCCAGATAATGTTAACTCTGGTCAAGCATATCGGCAAGAAAGCGGTGCTAACCCCGCAGATGACTTTCACACATATGCTGTAGAGTGGCAAGAAGGTGAGATTCGTTGGTATATGGATGACTATCTCTACGCGACCCAACGTCAATCGAAGATACGTTACGATAGTAACGACCAAGCAATAGCCTTGGCTCACAAAGGTTGGTTCACTGAGTATTATGACCAATTAACCGGTGAACTAACCACGCATTGGGATAACGCACCATTTGATAAAAATTTTTATTTAATTCTTAATTTTGCTGTTGGTGGCGATTGGCCTGAAAATGTTAACGAGAAGGGTGTTAATGCTGCAGCCTTTAGTGCAGAAAATAAATTTCAAGTCGATTATGTCAGAGTTTTTCAGTGTCTATCTGATACCGAAGCAGGTAAAGGCTGTGAAACAGTAAGACCGGGTTATGATGACTTAGAGGATGGTCTTGTCGAAGGTAAAGCCCCGAATCCACCGAAACCACCTTCAAACAATGCTGAAAACCTCGATATTTTTGATGGTAGCTTAAATGCTAACTGGATCGCATGGGATTGTTGTGGCGGTACTACGCCGGCAATTATTGATGATGCAGATAAAGGTGATGTTATTGAATTTACCATTGCTGATAATGCCGGTACGGTATTAGGTTTTTCAACCCGAGATGGTCATTTTTCGACGGACTTTACAGGGGCTTCCACCCCGTTTGATGCTTCTCCTTTAGTCGACTTAAATGGCAGATTGTCATTTGAGATGAAAATCGTCACCCCTCCTACTGCCGCGACTACCTGGATACTTAAGGCTGAATCCGCTCAAGATGGACCTAATACTGGTGATGTTGCGCTTAGTGCTAGTGTTGAAGGTGCAGAGCCGGTTGTTGGTGAGTGGCAAACATATACTTTCCCATTATCATTTCTACAAGAAAAAGGCCTTGATTTAAGTGCGATTGATGTCGTGATGATATTTCCTGCTTGGGCTACGGGTGAAGGTGCTGAGTATTTAGTCACTAATATAGCGATTGAAGGTGATATTGTCGCTTCTGCTGAGTTAGTTGTGTTTAGCGATGAAGAAAATCCTAGCTGGCCAATGTGGGATTGCTGTGGCGGTTCAACGCCAACGGTTGAATTAGACGATGATGCACACGGTAATGTTGCACAATTTTCAATTGGTGCAGAGCCAACGGTAATGGGATTTATTTCACGTCAAGCGAACACTGACACTCCTGCTCCATTTGATGCCTCGTCGATTCTTTCCAATGGTGTTATTCAATTTGAAGTGAAAGTCACTTCTATGCCTGGTGATGCCGCTTGGCTGTTTAAAGTTGAAGCGGATAACAATGCAAGCTTCGCTGAACTTGCGTTAACTGACAGCACAGAAGGAGTTGCTCCGATACTAGACCAATGGCAAACCTACACTTTTAAACTGTCTGACTTAGCAGCTTCTGGATTTGATGTTAGCGCTATTGATGTCTTAATGATATTCCCTGCTTGGGGGGCAGGTGAAGGTGCAATTTACCGTGTTGATAACGTTAAAATCTACGATCCGACAGCTGTTGCTGGTGTTAATACACTATTTGCTGAGGCGCCAGCTTCAGGGTGGGCGCTATGGGATTGTTGTGGTGGCACAACGCCAGCTCTTGTTGCTGATGACACAGCTCATGGTATTACTGCCGAGTTTTCTATTGGCGCTCAGCCAACTGTCATGGGCATTATTGCTCGCGAAGAATTTGTCGAAAACCCAGCAGCTATTGATGCTTCAGCAATGCTAGATAATGGTGTCGTTCAATTTGAAATGAAAGTCACTTCAATGCCCGGTAGTGCTGCTTGGTTGTTGAAAATTGAAGCTAATAATAATGCCACCTTTGCTGAGTTAGTACTTACCGATAGTGTTGAAGGTGTCGCTCCGGTTTCTGGTGAATGGCAAACTTATACCTTCACACTACAGCAATTATTTGATGCCGGTTTAGATATTAGTGGTATCGATGTTGTCATGGTATTTCCTGCTTGGGGGGAAGGCGAAGGAGCCGTTTACCGCTTAGAAAATATGATGATTTACGAGCCAAGTAAGTAGTAAAACATCATTGATAGCAAATTAAAGTTAAGCGGCTTTAGCAAAACAAAAGCCGTGAATAACAAACAAATTATAAGAAGTAGGGTGAACATGAAAAATTCAAAATTCTTAAAGAAACCTATAGCATTGGCGATATCTTCAATTTTAGCGACAGGCTTAAGTACACAACTGCTTGCAGCAGAAGAAAACTTAGCAGAAAAAACCAATGATGAAATAGAGATCATTGAAGTGAAAGGTATCAAAGGTAGTTTGATCCGCTCAATGAATTTAAAAAGAGAAATGTCAGGTGTTGTTGATGCTATTTCTGCCGAAGAAATGGGTAAGTTCCCAGATACTAATCTAGCGGAATCCTTACAGCGTATTACTGGCGTTTCGGTTAGTCGCTCTAATGGCGAAGGCAGTGAAATTACTGTGCGTGGTTTTGGTCCCGAATTCAATTTAATTACCTTAAATGGTCGTCAAATGCCCGGTACAGGTAATTCCCGCTCTTACAGCTTAGAAAATTTATCATCAGATGGCGTATCGGCGTTAGAAGTTTACAAAACGGCACGTGCTGAAAATCCAAGTGGCGGTTTAGGGGCGACGGTAAATATTGTTACCGTTAAGCCATTAAATAACCCAGGTGAAAAATACTCTCTGTCGGCAAAAGGTATTTATGATCAGTCAAATGAAGCTGGTGATGATATTACACCTGAATTATCAGCTTTATACAGTAATACCTTTGCTGACGAAACCTTTGGTTTGGCGTTATCATTTTCTCATCAACAGCGTGACTTTCAAAAACAATCGGCAAATATACAAGGTTGGCAGTTTCAGCCAGATGATAAATTACCGACATTAGATGCTGATAAGGTTATTGATAATCGTTCTGCAGATGCCGCTGCGGGCGCTTTTTTTCCCCGTGATATGAATTACGGTATTGCTGATGTCGAACGTGAAAGAACTAATGCCAATGTCACTTTTCAGTATGCACCAATGGAAAGTGTGATATTGACCCTAGATTACACCATGGGTGAATCGACGACAGGTACTAACTCAATTGGCTGGGGTCAATGGCATGATTATGGCGGTAGTATTAATGCCTACGAATTAGATGAAAATGGCACGGTAGTGTTTGCTGACTTGTCAGGTAATGATGGCTCTTATACGGCAAACCGAGATACCAGCCAAGTTAATGAAAAATCATTAGGCTTTAATGTTGAATGGCAAGCAAGTGATGAGCTAAGCTTCTCGCTTGATTATCATGACTCAGAAAGTAAAACTGATAATGGTAAAGATAAGGGCATGAACGGCACAGGCTCATTGGTATTTGGCTCTGATCAGTTAGTGAATAAGCATTATGACTTTAGAGCAGGAGATATTCCACAAGGCACCATTTTCTGGAAAAACGGCTCAACAACGCTTGCACCAAGTGAAATTGACTCCCATTTTAGCCAATTTATTCACAGCCCAGGAAAAGCTGAAGTCGATCAATTGCAAATTGATGGCGCTTGGGAAAATCCTTATGACTTCCCGTTAATGACAGTTAAGTTTGGTATCGCTCGAACTGAGCAAACTATGAGTGGTTCAAATGCGTGGAGTGGTCTCATTGGCGGTTTTTTATTCAACCCCAATTACTCAGCAGCATTTCCAGACAGCATGTTTAACTACAACACCACAAGTGGCTTTTTAGATCAGTTTTCAAATGGTGATAGCCCAATGGGTGCTGGATACTATTATAGCTTTGATTTTGACGAAGCCGTTGCTCGCTCGCAAGCCTATTTAAACCAAGACTTACTAGGTGATGATTACTTTAGTACTGATCCGTATCGTGATGGTAGTGTGCGTTCAAAAAGTTCGGTAGAAGAAATTACCAATAGTATTTATGTTTCTTCTTTGTGGGATTTTGACGTTGCTGACTTCCCTGTCCAAATTAACCTTGGTTTACGTTATGAAGAAACCGAAGTAAAAAGTAATGTTTTACAAGATGTTCCGACTGATGTTTGGTGGAAAGGGGGCTCTGAATTTATTACTCAATATACTTCGGGTGAAAATAGCTTCTACGTTGAAGAAGGTGAGTACGACATTTTGCTACCGATGATCGATATTCGTGTTGACTTAAGCGATGAAATTGTTGCTCGTGCGTCTTGGAGTAAAACTATTTCACGTGCACCTTTGGGTAACTTAGCTGGCGGTTTAGCATTAAGTGGAAGTCCTAAATTAGATTCACGTACGGGTAGCCAAGGTAATACGGACTTAGACCCTTATGAGTCT
>PJEL010002517.1_pt1 | contig 16655 bp, 14 predicted proteins | sample 1853271 | NCBI WGS metagenome assembly PJEL01 (sample SAMN08108733, study PRJNA415343) | Invertebrate metagenome, whole genome shotgun sequencing project. | host: Globobulimina | place: Sweden: Gullmar Fjord | collected 2015-08
GTTTGTTATTTGATTTAACATGGACAGCCTAAGTTTTCGGTAAGTAGTTTTTAATTGTGTCTCATAGTAAAGACTGTGATCGGTGTTAACAAGTGGCTGTTACACTTTAATAACTTGATTTATACCCAAGCCACCTCAATATGCAGGATTCAGCTGGAATTAGAAACGTCTTTAGGCAAGGCATTGATTGAAGGGAATAGTTATTCTATTGCCGAAGTCAATAACGTAGCGTAAAGCGTTTCTAAAACAGCCATTATGGGACGTCTGAGCAAATCATGTTTATCGTTGCGTAGTTCATTAAGGGAACACCATTAATGAAATACACGCCTTGAACATGAATCGCTCAGGCGTCCTGAAACGAGCATTTTGAAGTGGCTTGGGTATATGTGATAACTTTATCTGTTGCTAAGCTAGGTTAGCGATGGTGATAGTGGTAATATCGCAACATAATTATAAAAAACTATCAGTAAAAAACCTCTATGTTCAAAGCTTTAAATCACTTTTGGCGTATTCTCGCTACCGGCTTTTGTTTTGCCTGCTTTGGTCTGGGAGGAGTGTTTCTCACACTATTTATCTTCCCGTTGCAAAAGCTTTTCATTAAAGAGCAAGCTAAACAAAAACAAGTAGCTCGCAAAACTGTGCATTACACCTTTAAATTTTTTATTGGTTTGATGGCGTTTACCGGTGTTTTTAGCTTTGATTTAGCGCGAGCTAAAAAGTTAAGTCAAATAAATGGTCAATTGGTATTGGCTAACCATCCATCATTAATTGATGTTGTAGTGCTTATTTCGATTATTCCCAATGCTGACTGCGTGGTGAAAGCGCATTTGTTCTCTAACCCCTTTTTGCGTGGTGTAGTAAAAAATACTGGTTATATTAGTAATGCCGATCCTGAGGGGTTATTGACGGATTGCCAAGCGTCATTGGCGGCAGGGAATAATTTGATTATCTTTCCTGAAGGCACTCGTACTAGGCCAGGGCAAGAAATTAAGTTTCAGCGGGGGGCTGCGAATATTGCATTACGTTGCTTATCTGGTGACAAAGAAAATGCCAAGGGCTCTGGTTTTAGTACAGGCATCAGTACAGTGCTTATTCAGGTTAATCCAACCACGTTAACTAAATCAGAGCCTTGGTATAAAGTGCCAGAGGTTAAAGCGCAATTTAGTGCCGAGCTAGTTGAAAACTCACTAACACCACCAGAGTTTGATAGTGATAATGTTAGCAAGCAAGTACGGGTGTATAACCAGACGCTGGAAGGTTTTTTTGTTGAGGCACTAGCTAACAAATAGAGTTTGAGCTTTTTTCGCGTCGCGGTGGCGACAACACCCAAAGAGGGCTATCGCCGAGCCCTCTCTGGACTCTCCCGGCGCTACGAATAAAACCTAATCTTGCATTCAATCAGTACTTCAAGGTGCCGCGTTGATGTACGTCCGTGTACACGCCGCTTTTTCATCATCCATGATGAAATCACCTGCGCACTTTCACTCATTTCAGGGTTTTATCACGCAGATTTGGCGCTTTTGTCTTCTGATTATAATTCAGTCATGCAAGCGCTTTTAGGTGATTGGAAATCGCTGACGTGGTAGGTAATGCGTTGCTGAAGTAATAAAAGTGAGTACCACAAGCATGGATGCTTGTGTAAGCCCCATGGATGGGTTTACGCGTCTCGCTTGTTTACTCAGTAATGCGGAACAATAACTGGTTATTTCTTACATTAATATTTGTGGGCATCTCTCAGCTTTTAGGTGTCGTAGCCACCTAAAAGCTTTCAAAACACACTAAACGTTGTTGTATTACAGTAATACCGACAAAGTAATACCGACAAATTTATAATGTTCTTGCTGTGGTTATTAGGCTTTAATCGCTAGCTTTTTATTGCTAGTAAAGTGCTCCGTAAGCTTTGTTCATGTGTTGCACAGCTTTCCAGCTTATCAGCAACATTATCTAAACTGAGATCTTTACGTTTTTTACAAAACAATACCGCATCCATAGCAAATTCACGCCAATGATCACCTACTTGAGTTGCTTTTTTTGCAGCTGCCTGTAAGTTGTCATTGTTTGTTAGTTTGGCTGACTCATCTAAAAAGCTAGCGAACATAAACCTAAATCCTGCGCCACCTGTACCTATCTCTTCTTGCATGCGAACAATATTGCCGAGAAATAGTTTTTGATATTTAGGCTTTGTTTTAACTAATGAACGGATTTTCTTAGCTAAAAATTTAATACCTTTGTTGCCAAAAAACGGCAGTAATAAACCATTCATCATCTTGGCAGTTTTATTTATCGCACTGTATATGTGAGGGGTTAAATCAATGTCAGTTGGTACACTGCGCACCACATACATTCTACCTTTTGCTGCTAATGCTCCTTTTGCAAAACGTGCACGCTGCAAATCTTCTGCGGGACATTCAACAAGGTGTTCAAAGACAGGATCACTGATTAAATAATTACCTTGCGTTGTTTTACCATAAACCACTAAATTATGAGCATTAAAGTGAAAACGCATATCTTCAGGAAAATAAGGTAACCAATAAACAGAGGTTTGCAGACCAACTAAATTACCTTTAGCTAACTCATCATCAAGGGCTTGCATGCCTTTGGCTTGGTTAGAAAAGGTCTGACTGTCTAATTCAACTTTAAGTTTATTACATACCGCCTTGATAATAGCTTTTGGCGGCATACGATAGGCAATAAGTGGCAACCCACCAATTTTTACCATAGGTAAATAAACAAAAGTTAACGCTGAAGACAGACCAAAAGCCATAGGCTCAGAAATATTCAGGCCTTTGCTGCGCAATAGGGTTGAAATAACACCTGATTCACAGTGTGACGATTGTTGATGATCTATATCTAATATAATGTCGGTCATTGATTTGGCTTATTGTTATTTTTATCGAGTTAGGTTTAAAGGCTGAAGCTACTATGCTTTATGATTGTTGTTCAGGTAAGCTGGTTAACTCATCTAGTGAAAGCTTCATTACTTCACAATAACTATTGAGTTTACGCTCGGACAGTTTATTAAAAACTTTAGGCGTTAAATGGCGTTTAATTTGCCATTGAAAAAAGCCTGTGGTTTGTGACAGTGAGCTAATGTCAAAGCGCAGTCTTAGCATATGATAAGCAAGCGGAGATACTTCCCCTAAACGTGCTTGAGTTAATGCTTCTTGAGTTTGCTCTTGTAAATCATCAACAGCCATTTGCGTAGCAAAACTTTCAACTTCCCAGCCTGTTGATTTTACCCCATGGTAATGACCACTTTCATCAACGGCATAAAGGAGTTTTTTTTGCCCTTGATAAGTAGCACTGTCATCTTGAGGTACATCTTTTTCGTTCATCGACTGTCCTTGTATGGTGTTGAATCGTTAGATTAGCTTACCGTTAACTGCATGAAGGCGCTAGAAAAACGACCGCTTTCAGGAATATAACATAGCAACTTTTGCCCTTTAACAAGCTCATTGCTATTAAATAACTCTTCTAACATGATAAAAATAGAAGCTGAGCCGGTATTACCTTTAGTGGCTAAATTGGTAAACCATTTGTCAAAAGGGATTTCAAAATTGATATTCACTAAACCGTCATACAAACGTTCTCGAAAGTAACCAGAAGAGTAGTGTGGAATGAAATAGTCATAATCTTCAGGGCTTATGTCACGCTTAGCTCTAATTCTGTTTAGTGCATTTTCTACGGTAACTTTAACAATGTTCTCATTGAGCAACTTGACGTCTTGTTTAACCGTAGCAATAGATTGCTGTTCGCGCTCATTGCTGTTGTAACGTAAGCCGCCTTTTAGTTCACCTTGGTTCTTTTCAGCGCCCGCATACATGCAAGCTTCTAATTCATTGGCGAAAGATAAAATTTCAATCCAATCAATTTTTAGTGACAGACTATCGACATTCGGTTCATTACTTAATAAAGCTGCACCGGCACCATCAGATAACATCCAGCGTAAAAAGTCTTTTTCAAAGGCAAGCTCTGGCTTACTGGTTAGCTGGGCAACTTTGTATTCACATTCCGCTGCGAAGTTACTGGCATGCATAACACTTGAGGCTAACTCGCTCGCTACCACCACACCTTTTTTACTCTCGCCGGCTTTAATTGCTAAATAGCCATACTTAAGCGCGGTAATACCACATACACAAATACCAGCCGTTGAAATAACTTCACAAGGTGGATTTTTTAATTCGCCATGTACCATTACACCGTGGTTTGGCATAGTTTGGTCTGGCATTGAGGTACTGGCGACTAAGGTATCTATTTGGGCTAATTCACTAGAGTCAGGTAGTAAGTTATTTACTGCTTCAGCTGCTAGTGAGGCATTGGTGTAATTAAATTCACCAGTGACGGGATCAATACCATAATGGCGTGATTTTATTTTATTACTTCGTAATATGACTGATTTTGCGCGTGAGCGTTGCTCACCTACTTGGCCTAATACCTTTTCCATGTCTGCATTGCTGACAGGTTCATTGGGCATAACTGCACTTAAACGGGTGATAAAAACTGAGTTTTCTTTTACGGTGAAATCCATTGGTACAACTACTCTCCAGAAGGCTCAGCAAAATATGCTTTTTGTATACGGATACGTTTTTTGGTTAACGGTGCGATAAGTTTTTTTATGAGTGCGGTGATAGGCACCACAGTGACAATTAAGGTCAATAAAAATATCACATAGACTAATAGGCCACAACTTCTGCGGATTGAGTTTTGTGGTCCTAGGGCGCTTAGTAATTTACTCCAAATTCGAAAACTATGGCTGCCAACACGCTCGCTGGCGATAAGCTTTTCGTTTATTTTCACTGCGCCTAAACCTTTAAGCATTGGCTGGTCAATTTCACTGTTATCAAGCAATAACCTTTCTTTTATAGCATAGCCAAAGCGACTGGCATTGTTAATATCATCATCACTGACACCAGCAGTGGGTGACCAGGAATAGGCTTTCTTTCTACCGGTGAACATCCACAGAGGTGTCGCTAAAAAACTAAAAGCTGCGCCACAATCATCGGTAAGTGCTACGTTATCAACTAAATTTGCCTTTAATGATTGAAGCAAGTTTTTCACTTTTTCTTGAGCACTTAGCCACATACCTCGACAGCCAATGACAGTTACAACAGCCTTGTTGTTGAATAGTGTTTTTGCTTCATCACTTTGTAAAAAAGAGGAGATGGGCGTTGAAGGAGATAAAAACCACACTTGGTAGCTAAGGACGATTAAATCATAGTCCTTGGCTTTATTGATAATATCTTTATCAATTGGTTTTAATGCTTGTGGTGTCATCTTTACAGCTTCGGGAAAAATATGAAAAAAACGTAAAAATGGCCAAGGAAAAGGGTAGCTTTGTTCAGGCTCTATGGTGAGATAGTCAACCTCTATTTCCTGCTCTTGATGTAAAGGCTTAATGATCGAGTCGGTGATGCGAGTCAGTTGACCTGTTTGAGAATAATGAATAACGAGAACTTTGCGCACCAAAATAAACCTAGCAAGATATAATTGTGGGTTATTATACTTTATTGCCTTAGAATGAAAATAGTTATAACCAATTCGCTCAATAATAGCTGTAAATTAGATGATACTTAGCCTTTTTCCCCGCATGTTTGTTGCCATTTTACTCTTATTGATGATGAGCCAAGTCTACGCTCAGAGCAAAGGTTTATCAGTTGAAGTCCAACGTATCAAACAAAGCCAGGGTCAGCTCCACTATCAATTGTTTACTTGTCCAAAGGATGAAGAGGCGAGCTGGGATAAGCTCAAGCCACTTGTCACCGAGAAAGTTGATATTGTAAAAGATAATTTGATGTTGAGCTTTCCAATGCTTGAATCAGGTCAGTATGCTATTCGGGTTTTTCAAGACTTGAATGATAATGCTTTGCTTGATTTTAGTGGAAATGGCGTACCTAAAGAGCCAACCGGATTTTCTAATAATCCCAATTTATTATTAGGTTACCCTAAAGCAATAGATAGCTGTTTCTTATATGATGCGAATGATTCAACTAGCCACTTAGTAATAATTAAACTTAACAATAAGAAAAAAAGGAAGCGTAGAAAGGTTCGATGATTACATGAAGTCGTAATTTCTTTGCAAGAAACGCTTGTTTTTGCTAGTCTTGCGCCCAATTGTTGTCTTTTGTAATCGTATATATTTGTTAGGCTTTTTTTCATTAAGTTTAACTAGGCTATTGAGTTTGTTATGTCCTTTCCCCATTTATTAAAACCACTTTCCCTAGCGACCACAGTACTCAAAAATAGAGTAGTGATGGGCTCTATGCACACCAGTTTAGAAGAAACAGAGCAAGGTTTTATCAAAGTCGCTGCTTTTTATCGAGAGCGGGCGAAAGGTGGTGTCGGCCTAATTATCACAGGCGGGATTTCACCAAATCAGAGTGGTATTGTTGCGCCAGACAGGGCTATTATGCAGCAGCAAAGTGATGTCAAAGATCATCAATTGATCACCTCTGCTGTACATGTGTATGACTGCAAAATTTGTATGCAAATTCTCCATGCAGGTCGTTATGGCTATCATGTTAATCAGGTTGCGCCTTCAGCAATTCAAGCACCTATTAGCTTATACGCACCACGCGCATTAACCATAGATGAAATAGAACAGCAAATTAGTGATTTTGTTCATAGTGCCGTGCTTGCAAAACAAGCAGGCTATGATGGTGTTGAGATTATGGGATCTGAGGGATACCTCATTAACCAATTTATCGTCAAAGCAACTAATGAACGCACCGATGACTGGGGTGGCAGCTTTGAAAATAGAATTCGCTTTGCCCTTGAAATTGTCAAACAAACACGACAAGCGGTAGGTGATGATTTCTTATTGATCTTCCGCTTATCATTGATTGATCTTATCGAACAAGGCAGCTCTGCGAAAGAAGTGATCGATCTAGCTAAATTGCTAGAGCAGCATAGTGTTAATATTATTAATACTGGTATTGGTTGGCATGAATCGAGAGTGCCTACTATTGCTGCATCTGTACCGAGTGGCTTGTTTGTACCATTAAGTGAAAATCTTAAGCAACATATCAATATCCCGGTGATTGCAAGCAATCGCATCAATACCCCTGAGCAAGCTGAGCAAATCATTGTCAATAAACAGGCCGATTTAGTCTCGATGGCAAGACCCTTTTTAGCCGATAGTAACTTTGTTAATAAAGCTATAGCGGGTAAGTCTGATGAAATTAATACTTGTATTGCTTGTAATCAAGGTTGTTTAGATAAGATATTTATCAGGCAGACTGCTTCTTGCTTAGTTAATCCAAGAGCTTGCAATGAAACAAGGTTAAACTTTACTTCAGCCGATAAAGTAAAAAAACTAGCCGTTGTTGGCGCAGGCCCCGCAGGTTTAGCCTTTGCGAAGTATGCCGCGCAACGTGGACACCAAGTCACCTTATTTGAAAGTAGTGATAAAATTGGTGGCCAATTTAACCTGGCGAGCAAAGTACCAGGCAAAGAAGAATTTATTCATACACTGCGTTACTTTAATGCTATTTTGCCTAAGTTAGGCGTGGATATTCAGCTAAATGTTCGTGTTACACCGAAGGATTTAACCGAGTTTGATGAAGTGGTTTTAGCAACAGGGGTTCGTGCCAGAGTGCCTGATATAGCCGGTTTAGAGCAAGGTATTAAAAGTGGTAAGGTATTAAGTTATCAAGATGTTTTATTAGGTAATAAGTCGGTAGGTCAAAATGTCGCTATCATAGGTGGCGGTGGCATTGGCTTTGATGTCGCGCTGTTCTTAGTTGAAGAGGACTCAAAAGTAACAAAGAGTCAGAGCAGTTTGAGTATTGAAAATGAGTTTATGCAAGAATGGGGCATCGACTTATCTCTCAAAGAAGCAGGCGGCTTAACACAGAAACATGTTGAACCAGCAACAAGAACAATAACCATGTTGCAACGACGCTTGCGTAAACCGGGTGCCGATTTAGGAAAGACAACGGGGTGGATTCATCGACAGCACTTGAAGAATAAACGCGTAAAGATGACTGTTGGCGTAACCTATGAAAAAATAGATTCGCAAGGTTTGCATATTTTAGTACGTGGTAAACCAAGACTGTTAGCGGTTGATCATATCATTAACTGTACTGGTCAACTTGAAGAGAATAGCTTAGCTACCGCGATAAACGATAAACCTTGTCATGTTATTGGTGGTGCTAAAAATGCCAGTGGTGTTGATGCAGAGCGTGCTATTTTTGAAGCCGCCCAGTTAGCACAATTAATATAGAGATAATCTTTTCGATATTTTGCTAGCAGCAACCGATATTAAGTAAAGTGAGTTAGGGAATGATAATAAAAAATGCTTAAGTCAGAGTCACCTGAGATGGTAAAACAAGAGACGGAAAAACAAGATGTGCTAACACCTGAAGTCATTATTCAGGCGAAAGATCTTAGTTATAAATACCGGGGTAATGAGCACTTTTCTGTACATAACTTGTCACTAGCCATTAAAGCTGGGCAATGTACCGGTATTATCGGTCCCAATGGTGCTGGAAAATCAACAACCATCTCATTACTTTGCGCTTTACTTACCCCGTCACAAGGTGAGGTGAACTATTACCCTAGTGATGTAAATAACGACTTAACGTTACAAGAAAATATTGAGCAAAAAGTTGCTTTAATTCCACAAGAATACGCTTTTTATCCTGAATTAACGGTTAAGCAAAACCTTGAATATTTCATTTCCCTTAGTGAATCTAACCGCTTAAAACGTCAAGAGCTTTTGATACAAAGTTTAAATCAATGTCAGCTTAACCAAGTGAGCAAACAAAAAGCAGAAAGCCTTTCAGGAGGCTATAAAAGACGTTTAAATATCGCTATTGCGCTAAGTAAATCACCAGACATTATCTTTTTAGATGAGCCTACAGTGGGCATTGACCCAGTATCTCGCCAAGACATTATTAATTTACTTGAGCAATTGAAGCAGCAGGGTAAAACGCTTATTTATACTTCTCATATGCTTAACGAGGTTGAGCAGTTATGTGATGAAGTTATCTTACTTGAGCAAGGAAAAGCAATTGCGGTTAGTCAAACCAGTGATGATAATATGCTGGTTACCTTAGAGTTTTTCTCTGGTCGACAAAATGATTCATTATTGACTGCTTTAGGAGTCTCCCATAGTGAGGAGCAAACTAGCTTCTCCGTCAATATCGCGGATACAGCACAATTACAGCAGGTCTTTTTACAATTAAGTGCAAACTTAGATGGTATTAAGAATGTGCATTTTTCACAAAACTCCATTGACCAGTTGTATTTCAATGCTTATAAGGCTGGTGCATGTTAATTCAAAGCGTTAAAAAAGAAGCCATAATTATCGCCAATGATTTACACAGCTTGGCTGTTCTTATTCTATTGCCCATTACCTTTATGGTGATCATGACACTTGCCATGGGAGAGCAACAAGAGAACCTAGTAAAGAAAATTAATATAGCGCTAGAGTGCGAGGCTAAATGTGATGATGAGCAATTATCTGCATTGGCACAATATATTAAAAGCAGTGGTGTCGGCGTTAATCAAATGGATGATAAATTCGATGCTTCATTAGTGGTGCAAGCAGGGTTTAGTGAAAATCTATTAATGCGTCAGGGTTTAGGAAAGTTAGTCTTAGATTTTAGTCCGCAACTTTCCCCGCAAACTCGAAGCATGGTAGTGGCGTTGATTAAAGAGGCGCTATCGAAGCTTAAGCTACATGCCTATATGGAAGATATTGGTGACTTTGACGAAGACTCAACTTTGGCTGAAAAAGTGGCTCTAGTAAACAACAGTGCCAGTGTCGATTACTTACTTACCCAAGATGAACAGCAACAGTTATTTAGTGCTCCAACCTTATATAGCATTCCTTCTTGGTTGATCTTTGGTTTGTATTTTATTGTTTTACCTATTTCTACTACCTTAATTAAGGAAAAAGAAAACGGCACTTTATTGCGCATCCAAACCTACCCTATTAGTAATCATTATTACTTCTTTAATAAAGCATTATCCTATGGTGTGGTAAGTATTTTTCAATGGTTACTACTGAGTTTTGTTGGGCTTTTATGTGTGCCTTGGTTAACAGACCAAGCCATTTTAGTAATCAATAGTCCAAGTTTGTATATGGTTTCAGGGCTATTTATTATCTTTGCCGCCATTGGTTTTGCCTTTTTACTTGCCTCACTAGTGAACACTTTTGAACAAGCGATAGTCTTGGGCGGCGGTATTAATATCCTATTAGCTGCACTTAGTGGTTTTATGGTGCCTATTGATATCATGCCACAAGCATTAGCAAAAATAGCGACCTTCTCGCCTATGTATTGGTCATCAGAGCTGTTAAAACAGGGACTCTCTGGAGCGACGCTAGCACAAGCCACAACAAATTTATTATTACTTACAAGCTTTGGTAGCATCTGCTTTATCGCCGCTTTAACTATTTTCAATTACAAAACAAAAAGGTTGTCATGGACATAAACTCTTCAGAACAAAACAATATAGTTCAAACAAGCAAAGCAGAGCTAATGTTGGCATTAAAACAGTTAATCGTCGAAGAATGTGATAAAGAAGATGACTTTGAAGCCTGTGATATTTTAGATGATGAACTATTGTTCGGTCGTAAATCTCGAATCGCCTTAGACTCATTGGATGCATTGCAATTATCTTTAGTGTTAAAGAAGAAGTTTGCTATCAGTATTGAAGGCTCAAAAGAAACACGTAAACATTTACAGTCAGTTGCCAGTATCGCAGAGCTGATTTTATCACGTGAAGCTTAGGTAGTTAAATATAACGGTAGTGATAGCTATGGAATGGAAAATATGAAATCTATTGGTGATTATAATGATGGTACTATGAAAAAGTTGCCTAGCCCAATTTTTATCAATGCCAGTGCTGCATTAAGTGCTTTGGGACAAGGCGCTGAAAACCAAGCTGCTTTTGTTAAGGCCGAAAAGCTAGAACGATTACCTGAGCCACTTAATTGTTATTATCAAGCTATCCCCTTATCGCCTATAGACGAAAGCTACCAGCGAATATATCAATTATTATCTGACGTTATTGAAAAAGTGATTAACCAGAGCTCGTTAACTCCAGAGCAACTGGCACAAACGAGTCTTTTTTTAGGCTCTTCTTCTATGGATATTGGCGCTGTTAGTAGTGACTCTGAACGTGCTATTTGGTTAACTAAGCTAGATCACCTCAACTTATATCTAATTAAAAAATATAGTCTAAGTTCAGTTAACTATACTTTTAGCACCGCCTGTACCTCTAGTAGTAATGCCCTTATTTACGCAACCCGCTTGGTTAGAACGGGTCAGGTTAAACAAGCATTAGTTATTGGTTGTGAGTTCTATAATCAATTAACCTTAAAAGGTTTTTGTTCACTAGAGCTGCTATCAGAGCATGGTCTATTTCCGTTTTCAGAAAACCGTGATGGCATGGTTTTAGGTGAAGGTGTTGCAGGGTTATTATTATCACAACAGCAAAGCGAAAATAGCTGCTTGGCTATGCTAGATGGTTATTCATCTTGTGATAGTTATAGTTTAACTACCACGGAAGAAGACGGCTCTAAAATTGGCGAGGTGATTGAAAAGTCACTACAACTGTCAGGCTTAACAGCGCAGGAAATTCAATTAATTAAAGCGCACGGTACTGCATCAATTGCAAGTGATAGGGCTGAGTCAAATGCCATTAACCGTGTTTTTGGTCATGATATTTCTACATTAGCATTAAAACCTTTTATTGGTCATACGCTGGGCGCTTGTGGCGTGCTAGAAGTGGCTTTGCTAATAGAGCTAATTCAGAACGATATTATGCCAGTACCTGAATACATGCGTGCATTACAGCAAAAGCAATGTGAAGAAAGTAAAGGAAAAGAAGGGCGACTTACAGACCGCTTATTGACCTTTGTATCACCGCAACAATCCTTTAAAAATATACAGCACATACTTGCCAATCATTGTGGCTTTGGTGGTAATAATGCCGCGTTTGTTTTGAAAAACGTAAAGTCCAACTCTCATCAGTCTGATCTTACTCAAGCATTGAATGAAGCCCCAATTGAAATCGAGCAAGAAATAAGTCGTATTGAGTTATCTGAAATTGCCCAGTCATTTGTTGAATATGAATCAAGCTTAACCGGCAAAGAACTTCGAAAACAGGTGAAGAAAATAACTGGTTTTGAAGTCAGGCGGATGGATGCTTTCACCTTGATTGCACTTCAGGCTATGTTTGAGCTATTTGAACAAGAACAAGTTAAAACACTTGCTCTGAATAACTGTCAACTAGGTCTGTACGGTGTAGGGGATTATTTCTCAATAGAGTTATTACAGTCTTTAGTACTTAGTATTGAAGAGGGTGATGATGTTAGGCCACTAGATTTTATTTCCAGTGTAGGTAATTCCGCTAATTTTTATTTAGCTAAGCAGTTCAATATCGGTGGAGTTAATCTTTTTACTGGCGCAAGTTGTGATGCAATAGAGCGTACACAACTACTAGCAAAAAGTGATTTAACACTGGGAATTGTAGATTACAGTGTTGTTGTGCATTGGCAGCAAAATGAACAAATGAGTCAGTGTACAGCTAGTTTGCTTGCTTTGAATTAGAAAAACACTACAATAGTTATGATTTTATTAGATTTTTTAAAACTTAAGGACTTATTATGAAGAAATTAATATTAGCTAGCATATTGATGCTTATTTTAGCTGTATCTAATGTAGCTCAAGCGAACGTAAAAGTTGGTGTTGCCCTTGATATGGACTTAAGCCTTGTTGCACAAATAGATCGCTACAACATTGTATTAGGTGATAGTGGCTTTGCTGTTGATTACTCAATTAAAACCGGTAAGTTTGACAACAAAACACCCGTGTCTTGGTATTTTGCTGGCGGCGGTTGGGCAGGCTGGGATCATGGCTTTGGTGTACGTGCCCCTGTAGGTGTTGCTTGGTATTTTGCTAAAGGCTGGGATTTATACGGACAAGTTCAGCCAGTGGCAAATTTTGATAATGATTTTAAATTAAGCGTTGATGGCGCTATTGGTGTGCGTTACGCATTCTAATTTTCTCAAAAGACACTAATTAGTTATGTGCCTTTTCTAGCATAAAAAAAAGAGCTTAAAGGCTCTTTTTTTATGCTACATCAATAACGTTCTGGTAATTATTACTACACTAGAACGATTAATCTACTTGAGTACCTTATTATGCGCTGGCGTTATTTTATTATTTTACAGGCTATTATCCTTATTGCCGTATCAGGAGTGGTTTATCTGCATCAAGATAAAACCAATCTAGTTAAAACCCCTCCGACAGTGTTAGCCAAATGGTACAAGCCGGAAAACAAGCGTCAAGTGTGGCTGCACAATATGTTTAAGCTGCGCCGCGAAATGCAGGCGGTAGAGCTTTATGCAAAAAATCAGGATGCTGAGTTACTGCAAAAATGGGTCAAGCAGCTTGATGAGCATTACCTTAAAATAGCTGATATGGTGCCAGCTTGGCAAAAGAAGTTGGCCATAAACACTATGGCTGAGTTAAAATCCGCCAGTGAAAATAAAGATTATCCAGCAGTGTTAGTTCAGCATAAGGAATTACAACAAAGCTGTGATTCCTGTCATGATGACTATCAAGCCGTGACAGCTTTAACTTACCGTGCGCCAGACTTTTCTAAGATAAGTATCACCGATGAAGTGAGTTATGTAGATCATATGCATACTTTAACGACGCAAGTAAATCAGATAAAAATATCGGCACAAGATGGTAATAAAGCCTTAGCACTATCATCGCTGTCTGACCTTACTCAAGGCATGAATACGCTGGGAGAGACTTGTGTTGATTGTCATAAGAAAGACCGTAAGCCTTACCCAAGTGAAACAATGAAGAGCACGTTAGTGAGTTTAGAGAAGTCATTAACCTCAGGTACAGCTAAGCAACAAGGGCGTGATCTAGGTACACTGGCGGTATTAGCCTGTGCTCGTTGTCACGGTACTCATCGACTTGCTTATGGCGCTAAAAAACAGTTAAGTAGTGAAGTGAGCTTCAAGCAACTGATTCGTCATTAACTACTGGAAGAGTTCAGCTTGCACTGAAAACACTGCAAGCTGAATTTGTTACTTGTTTAACGATTAATAGCTAACTGGCGAGTGAAATACGATTCCTACCGCTATTTTTTGCCTGATATAAGGCTATATCAGCTTCATGGAATATTTGATTGAAGTTTGGTTGATTCTGAGCTAGTTGTGAAATACCAAAGCTGGCAGATATATTAACTACTTCTCCACCTAGGGTAATATCTTTTACTTCAATGGCATGTCTAATACGCTCGGCAACATCATAAGCTTGTTTAGCTGAAGTATTAGGCAAAATAACCAAGAACTCTTCGCCTCCTATTCGACCTAAAATATCGTTGTTTCTAACATACTCATTGGCTATTGCGGCAATATATTTTAAGGCAATATCACCACCCGAATGGCCGTAGGTATCATTAATCTTTTTAAAATGATCGATATCAAAAATGATAATGGCAAAGTCTTGTTTGTTTTTCTTGGCTTGAACTAACATGTTTTCAGCATATATAAAGGTATAGCGGCGGTTTGCGAGTTCGGTAAGCGTATCGGTATTGGCTAACTTATGTAAAATAGCACTGTTTTTACGTTGCCTATAGATAAAAAAGATTAAACCAAGGGCGAGTAGGGAAATAGTAATGGTAAGTGAGGTTTGTAATTTGTGCTGCTGGGCTGAGTTTTCAAGGGCAATTCTATCTAGCTCTTTATCACGTTCAAGTAGCTGATTTTTTAGCAGTGCTTGGTCGGTATCAAACATCACTTTATATTTCGAACGTGCATCTTCTCGCTCAGTGCTTTGATAGGATGTTAATAGCTTCCTGGCCTCTTTCAGAAACAGGTAAGCATTTTCAAAGTCTTCTTTAAATACCGCGATATCAGCTTTGAAGTCGAGTATGGCAATGTGCCATGATACTGCAGTCTGGCTATCCAACTCAGCTAAAATAACCTCAGCTTTTTTTATATTCTCTTCGGCAAAAATAATATCTTTATCGGCAAAAGCTATTTTTGCGCTTAATACTAAGTCATCAATTTTAGTGAACGTGGCTGTACTTTCAGGGGTATATTTTTGATATAAATTAAAGAAGTGGCGAGCTTTATCGTTTTCTTTCTTTGCTAGATAAGCTCTTGCTAGGCCGAGGTAGGCGATATCAGCAAGGTTTTCAGTCTTAATACGCTTGGATAACACTAACATGCTTTGGTAGGTTGCTACTGCTTTATCATACTCCTTCATAGGTATGTAAATGCTGGCTAGGATATTGTGAGCAAATAGTTCATCATAAAAGTATTCATTATCATGAAAATAGCTAATTGCTTCATTTGCTAATTGTATGGCTTTGTCATCATCATAAATATAGGAATAAGAGCGTGACATTTGTATGTTTAAATGGGCCATCTCGAATTTATCACCAACTTCTTGAGTAAGAATATAGGCTTTGTGGTAATACTTTAGTGCTTCAGCGTCTTTTAAATTATCTGCTAATGAACTGGCAATGGCACTATAACTATCAGCCAAAGACTTTTTGCTTTCTGTTGCTTCAGCATTATCTTTGGCTTTTAAATAAAGTACCATGGCTTCTTTCGCCTTACCTTGGCTTTCAAGTACACCGGCATGCGTTATTAATAGCGTTACACCATCAACACTGGCCAAGTCAGTGTTTAAATCATAAAACATATCAATATAATCTTGGCTAACATCTAAGTGGCCTAAATAAATATTGTACTCGGCAAGTCTAGAATACAATGCCGCTTTACCGAGATCATTGAGCGGCTCTTTGGGTTCGTTTAGTAATGCTTGGGCAAAGTTAAGTGCTAAATGAGGGTCTTTATCGTTAAGTTTATCAGCCTTATCAAGAGATTCTTGTAACCATGTAGGATGGGGGGAAATAGCATAACTAGTAGAGCTAAAGGCAAGTAAGCAAACTAGCATGATGCTAGCTAGAGTAATTGATTGCAGAAAGTGCCTGTTTTTAATTATATTTACTTTAAATAAAATGCTTTTCACTGCTCACCTCACCAATTAAATCATGCCTTGAATTTATCATATACACAAGCCAAAGCAATATTCTTTATTGTAGTTGATTGTAAAGTTTATCAGCAGGTGCATTTTGATATTATTCATTATTTTTTTTATTATTATGCTTTTATTAATAAGTAATAGCGGATATCGATGAAGCTAATTATTAGATATCAAGCCGTTTAAATATTACACAGCTATCGTACAGCTTTTACTGGGTGAAATGAATATTTAAATCACTATTTGACAGTAATTGGCAAGTAAATGATAGGGATATGCATTTATCTTACGCTAAAATAGGCTTTTCACTTGAATAGGTTTGTTTGCTTAGGTAAAATTCTCTCTATATTTTTTCACGGTTTTAAAGAGTGTATTAGCTTGGAATTTACCATTAAACAATGTGTTGCTTGGGGCGGTGGTTTAACCACAACTCAAGATTGGCAAAGCTATGCACAAGGTGAAAAAGTACTGAGTGATTCACAAGAATTACCCGCGTTAAAACAAATACCCACTATGCAGCGTCGTCGCTTGAGCCCTTTTGCTAAGTTAGCGCTACATTGTGCTTTAAATGCAGCGGATGAGTGCTTAACCACAGTACCAAGTGTTTTTGCTTCACGTCATGGTGACCTT
>PJEL010002518.1_pt1 | contig 16652 bp, 20 predicted proteins | sample 1853271 | NCBI WGS metagenome assembly PJEL01 (sample SAMN08108733, study PRJNA415343) | Invertebrate metagenome, whole genome shotgun sequencing project. | host: Globobulimina | place: Sweden: Gullmar Fjord | collected 2015-08
GGCTCACTAAACACCATTACAGCAAAAATAAAAACAACGAAACAAGTTGCTACCCATGTGATAAATGATGTTTTCTTCGGTGGTTTAGCGCCACAATTCGGGCATGAGGTTGCATTATTACTTATCGTGTTTTTACATTCTTTACATTTTACAAGTGCCATTATATTACTTCTCGTTGGTTGCTAAGTGATGCCCCGACCGTTAAGCCGGGGCGGTTTTGGTTACTACTGGTTTAGTTCTTCGTATAACGAATCACAAGTTCTTTGCAACATATCATTCTGTTTACGAAGTTCCCTATTCTCTTCGCGTAAACGTTTCGCCTCTTCAATATATGTATCAGCTACATTCGCAATAGTTGCCGCTGGTGTGGATGATTTCTTCTTAGGTGTAGCCGGTACCGTTACCGAAACAACTTTAGTGGGTTTAGCGTTAATATCCGCTTTCCATGTATAGATTGTAGCGGCGCTAACCTTAGCTTTCTTTGCAGCTTGTGCCACTGTAAGTTTGCTAAGTGAAGCAAGGATTGTTCGTTTTTCTGTTTCGCTGTAATTCTGCTTTGCCATTATTGTTATTCCTACTTGGTTGCTTGATGCCCCGACGTGTGCCGGGGCGGTTTGGGTTTATGCTTTGCGAAGTGTGGCTAGATGCGCTTCGTTCCATCCAGCCCACGATAGAATTTCTTCACGGGTGTACGCTACGTTGTTATAGATCCACTTTTCGACAGGCGCTTGTTGTTGCGCTCCGGGTGGGGGTGGGTTGCCACCGGCGCCGGGTAGCTGTGGTGGTGGGTTACCGCCTCCGGGTGTTACTAGATCAGTAGCCGGTGTTACGGGTGCCGCTGGTGTTGTGACAGCTTGTTGAACAGGTGCCGCTGGTACTACTTTCTGAAGTGTCGCAATGTGTGATTCATTCCAACCCGCCCATGATAGAATTTCTTCACGGGTGTATTCAGCGTTGTTATAAATCCACTTATCAACCTGTGGTGGTGGGTTGTTAACCGGTGCTTGTTGTTGCGCTCCGGGTGGTGGTGGGCTACCACCGGCTTGTTGCTGTTGAGCCATGCCGCCCACGGGTGTTGCACTTGCACCGGGTGGTAATGCTCCACCGAATCCAACATCACTCGCGTCCGGACCTTTCATAATTTCGGGACCAAATCCGGCGTGAGCAACAATTTTAGTATTCAAATAGATACCGGATTGTTGGGCCGAACCATTACCCTTAATGTACCCCATTATTTGAATGTAATGGCCACACTTGATTTGACCTTCAGGTATCACATTGTCACCGGTTGCATCAACACACTTAGGTGGGAACCCGTTACCCCAATGTAATATCCAATTGCCGGGGTATCCTTCGGCATCACAAGGTTTTCTACCTTTGGTGTTAGGTATGGTTGAATCCCCATCGGTCACCTTGAATGAGAACTGACGACCCGGTAACAATGTGCCGTTGGCGTCGAACATAGCGGGGAAATCCATACGAGCGATTTTCATCATTTCAAACCCCCATTCGGTTTGTTCCCATGGTCGACCGTCTTTAGCAATGGCGATACCTAAGTAAAAATTAACGCGAGGTTCACCCGCGTTCACACCATGTTTCACCAACAACGGGTTACCGTCTGAATCTTTTGTTTGTGGATCGTAACAATCACCGCTAACTAATCGACCAATGGGGGTGGTTATTTGTGATACGTTTTGGTTGCTCATTTATTCAATACCTTATTTTATTTACGGAACGCTTGACGCGCTTTTGACCCATCGTCTACCACTAATTTTAGGGCGCCGGTGGGGGTTTCACTATACATACGTACGGTTTCAGGATCTAAACCTTTTGTTATAGCTTGCTTAGGTGTGCAACTAATACTTACCTCTTTTAAGTCATCAAACCCTAAGCACTCAGCCATCATTAATATTTCATCAACGGGGGTATCTTTTTTCCAACGTTCACGACCTTGACCTTGTTCAACGTCGAACCCTGGTACAATTTTCTTCGCTTTAATTTCCGCTAATGCTTGAGCTTCCAATCCGGAAACACGAGCTTTTAGCACCTTTTGAGCCTTTTGCAATACGGCCAACTCATAACCGAGATTCGCCCCGGATAGATTCACCGGCATAACACCGCCAATGTAATCTGTGGTCATACCCGTGTTACGTTGCAACGTTTCACATGAATGACGAGCCTTACAGTTGTGGCAATGCTCACTAACAACACACGTTGGATTATCACCCATAGCTTCATTGGCTTTCGCTATGATGCGATCCATGATCGGGTTAAGTTCAAGGTAGGATGGTTTCCAACTTCGAACAGTACCGTCTATATGCCACCCGCGAGGCTGGACTATACGAAGGTCTATTTTAAGGGTGAGAATATCCGCACTTTTCATCCTCAACTCTTTAATGATACCGGTGGTATATTCTGCCAACTGCAAACACTCGAACGCCTCAACAATCGTACGACCAAACTTAGCTTCCCACACTGTCAACGTATGCAATGCAGGGTTATAAGCCCAACAATTTACAAAGCCGTACATCCCTTGGTAGATGTGATTTAAGTCGACGCGTTGTTCTATACGTAGCTGATTCAACGCGCCGCCGCTGTGGCAGTAATCCAACACATCGTGTACGTACTCGTGAGCGGCGTCGTACAACTCGTTGGTGATCAACACGCCGTTTTCCGATAACTCGTCGATCACATCGGAACGCAATAGAATGGATTCCCCGCCAACGTATGACCGTATTACATCCCGGCTTAATGAATGGCACGCTATACCCTCCTCTTTGCTTTCGTTCACGGCATTGTGAACCGTTGGTAGTGGCAAGGCTTGCATTTGAACAGACCCCGCGCACGTATCCCATTGATCCACATCGGCGGCGGGTAATGGGGATTTAGCTTCCATTGATAATCACCAACATATCGGCATGGATAGCGGCGACAATATCCGGGGTTTGTTCTTTAAGGTTAACCACTTTTTCTACACCGTAATCGTTGCAGATTTTCAGCAAATCTTTAGCACCTATTTTCGCCTTGTTGGACGTCAATGTTTTCATGACGTCTTGAAAGGTGATCACGGTATCATCAGCGGGTTCAAGTGCTGGGGGTGGTGGTGTATCACCTTCAAGTTTTGGTGGTGGGGGTGAGCTATCACCGGCGCCGGTGTCGGAATCATCAAACATACCGCCGGGTATATCTTTGCCAAACCCAACATTTGACGCGTCGATTTCTTCGCCGTCATCTTTTGGTACGGTAGTGCCGGTGGGTGATGCCATCGTGGCGCCTTTCAATTGCGTTTCAACTTGGCTCACAAACGTTAACCAGTCGGCTTTACTATCGAACGACTTTGGTTGACGCATTATTTTGAAATTCATCTGACCGTCTAGCGATTTCGTACGGGAATGAATCCGGGCATCCCATCGAATACCGTTCGGGCCACATTGAGCATCAACAGCCGCCGCGCCTTCCGCTATTGTCGGTTTGTGTGACGGTGGCGTTCCGTCGATATCGTCAGGTATTACGTCTTCAGGGTCACCCGTTTCAACCGCTCCGGATCCTGTGGTTATGGCTCCGGTTTCCTGGTGATAACCTTTTGCCCGGTTCTCCTCACCCGATGTTTCAGTAACGGTTACGGTTTCACCGTTGGGCCGGTTTTGCGCAATTATCATTAGGGCTGACGCGATAGCGTTAAGTGCTACCGTATCGTTCTTATCGCATGAAAATGAAATCATCTTTATTTACCTTTCGTTTGTTGTTTGTTGACGGTAACGGAATCTTAGTTCTATAATGTCAGGGTGTCAATACATAAACCAACGGAAATTAACGAATGTACTCAATAAAACAATTTAACAACGAAGCGACGATATTTGAACGAACACATAAGCAACGACCAACGACCGCGCATCTATCGGAACAACAAGTGATCGATATCGTTAACGGTGAACGTATGCGACAAGGTAAGCAACCTATGTATAGTCAAGTACCAAGCATTCGGCATATTAACGGTGTTGAAATTCGGGTGTGTAAATGGCCTTTACTCGGTGGTGACGTAATCGCAGCTGATGGTCCGCACTTTTCCGGGTTGATTGAATAGTGAGCGCGGCGGTTAAGTTTCGACCGTACCAAACCGACGCCAACCAAGCGGCTAACGATATATGGTCGTTAAACCCGTTAGCCAATGCGTTGCTTATCTTACCAACGGGTGGGGGTAAAACGGTTGTCTTCGCTAAAATCCTTGCTGACAATCCGGGTCCGTGTGTGGCTATCGCGCATCGTGAAGAGTTGGTGAGCCAGATATCAATAGCATTAGCTCGAAACGGTGTGTACCACCGGGTAATTGGTCCGGACAAAATCATAACCTCTATCGTCACTATGCATATGGAGGAGTTAGGACGCTCGTTCTATAACCCCACGGCACAATGTGCGGTTGCCGGTGTTGATACGCTGATGTCACGCAATGGCACCGGCGAAGATGGCGATTACTACACCCGTAAAATGGGTGATGGTACGTTCGTGCAATACGGCCCGCGTACCAATGGTCAATGGGGATTAGGGGTTGTTGTTGATGAAAAGATTGACGGTTGGTTAGAAGGTAAAAACCCACCTCGAAACGTGAATGAAGACCTTCGCCGATGGGCTCACACTGTCACCTTATGGGTGCAGGATGAAGCGCACCATGTTGTAAAAACAAACAAGTGGGGAAAGGCGGCTAAAATGTTCCCTCGTGCCCGTGGGCTGGGGGTGACTGCTACAGCCATTCGTGCCGATGGTTGTGGGTTGGGACGTCATCACGACGGGTTGTTCGATCATATGTACATTGGGCCTAGCCAGCGCGATTTGATCAACATGGGTTATTTAACCGATTACAAAATATTCATACCCCCTAACAACATTGACTTAGATCAAGTCACCATCAGTAAGACGACCGGCGATTACAACATGAAACAGTTAAGCGATGTGACCGAAAGTTCGTCACTCGTGATGGGCGAAGATACTTACGGCGTTGGGGATATCGTTAAAGAGTATCTAAAAATTGCTCCGGGTAAGTTGGGTATAACGTTTGTTCCAAATGTGGTTATCGCTACAAAGGTGGCTGAACAGTTCAACGCGGCGGGGGTACCGGCGGCGGTTGTTCATGCAAAAACCCCAGCAAGTGAACGCCGCTCGTTGTTGCGTAAATTCAAGAACCGCGAGCTACTGCAGTTAGTAAACGTGGATCTTTTTGGTGAAGGATTTGATTTGCCAGCTATAGAGGTTGTTTCAATGGGGCGGCGAACTGAATCAACATCGTTATTCGTCCAGCAAGCAGGGCGGGCGCTTCGGTTAATGATCAGCGGTGACCTGATGGGGCGGTGGGACCAATTCAGCAACGAGCAACGTTTACAATTTATCGCCGACAGTGTGAAACCCCATGCCATTATTATTGATCATGTGGGTAATGTGGAAAGGCACGCTAAACTGTTAAGAATAAACGGCGAATACGTTATGGATTTATGCTGTCATCAGTGGACACTTGACCGACGTGACAAGCAAGGATCCAGCGACATTGACCAGGGTGTTCCAACGCGTGTGTGTTTAGCTAAGTTATGCCAACTAACTTACGATCGTAGTTTGTTAGCATGCCCTCATTGTGGTGAACCGGTACCGATACCCAAGCAACGTGATGATGCAAAGTTCGTTGATGGTGACCTGTTCGAATTGGATCAAGCGACGTTGGCCACACTCTATAAAGAACGTGACAAAATGCATGTGTCAAATGGTGCGGTGAATGAAAAGCTTAATGAATTGATTGTCGAGTATCGTCGCGGTTTACAAAAAGCGCACGTACCCAAAATGTCAGAATTCAAACACTGTAAGAAGTTTGCAGCCAAGACCGAGAAGCAATTAAACGCCCTCGAAACGCTCAAAGAATGTATGGCATGGTGGGCGGGTCATCATCGGGCGGATGGTCGCGGTAATCAGGAAATTTTCAAATTATTTTATCTACGTTTTGATGTCGATTGGTTATCGGCTCAAGCGTTAGCAACCGACGACGCCGAAGCACTAGCCGAACGCGTAATATTCAACACCGGAGTAATATAATGAAATCGATATTAGGTAAAGACCAAGGATATTTTGACTTGTTTACGTGTCACGACAATATAGAAGACGGTTTACACTCAGTCATTAATACGGTTCGTTTGGATGTCGATATACATTGGGCTGATTTAGTAGATAAACTTCAAAATGAATCTATAGATCTGAATCGTAAGTTATCAGAACGGCTTCAATCTGATGGTAAGGCGTGGCATTCAATGGGCGATCATGATTCGAAAATATCAATGGGTGAAAATGTAGGTTACGTTCGTGGACCTCATGACGCTGTTAAGGCGGTTGAGAAACTTATCACTGATGGTGAAGAACAGCGCCGCACAATTCGAAGGTTGGAAATTAAAATAGAAAGGTACGTTGTACAGTTGTTCCATAAACCCCCAGTTAACCCACCAAGGGAAATAGGTGTTGGTAAAATTAGAATATACGCCGGTGAAAGGCCACCTTCTGCAGACTCGGAACTATTAGCAACGGTTACAATGGGTGGACCTTTCCCACCGGCGCCGCGTTGGCGTTGGCACACCCTGGTCAATGCTGTTAAACGTTTTCACCTGTTCGGGGGTAAGCCATGATGTTCAAAATAACGATAGGGGTTGTGTCGGTGGCGGCTGCTATCGGGTACAGCGTTTTGTATGTTTACATGATGAATAACATGTTGATGGTGAGTTTATGAAAAACGTATTTGAATTATTACAAGCGATGGAAGCGGTTTCCCCTATTGAAGCACATGTGAGCATTCGCGCCGTGGATTCTGACGCCATCCGTTTAGTGTGGCTTATACCAAAATGGCGGCTACTTGCCGAAGGGATCCGGAGCGCCACGGATGATATTTATTATGATCGTTACATATCGTTGGTAGAATATCAGCACATTGATAGACACCTTAATGATATTAAAAACTCATTGCGTAAATTATTTGAAGAGGCGGGGATGAAATGATACTTGATGAATGGGCGGCGGATCATGACATATCTGAAATTGCACTGATCGATTTAAAACAGCGAATGGGGTTGGTTCGTACGGATCCCGCCGTAACACTGGTTCGTCATCCAATGAGTGAGGCATCCGTATCAAGTGGGGTCCAGCTTGAAGCATCAGACCGTCACATTCGATTGTTCCGGAACAACGTTGGCGCGGCATTTGATAAGAACGGTCGACCTGTTCGCTATGGTTTATGCAACATATCAAAGGCAATGAACCGGGTGATTAAATCACATGACCTTGTGGGTATAAAGCCTGTGTTAATTACTGATGTCATGGTGGGTCACACTATCGGACAATTCATTAGCCGCGAAACAAAACACAGCGAATGGATTTATTCAGACAAGGATGAAGAACGGGCACAAGCTAATTTTGGTGACCTCGTTAACTCATTGGGCGGTGATGCTAAGTTCGTTACAGGTAAAGGATCTTTTGACTAAATACAGGATCAACTCTATAATGACACCCAGACAATTTGAAAAGAAGGCTTACCATGTACACACTACCTAAACGATCATCAAAGAGTGATAGACAGGATCAACTCGTTAATGTATCGATGCAAATTATTAAAGATGAAGGCTACGAAGCGTTGACGCGGGGGAGCGTTGCCAAAATGGCCGGGATTGCACCCACATCTGTTACCGCTATATTTGGTGGTCTTGATGGATTACGTGAAGCGGTTGTACAATTCGCGATCACTGAATTGTGTGATAATATCGAAGACGAATTAATGTTACAGATTGTGGTTGACGGTTTAGTAAGGGGGTATGATTCGGCAAAAAATGCGCCGAAATATATAAGACAAGCCGCCGCCAATTCTGTGATGTAAAAAGGGTTGACCCCCTATACGCTACACTCTTCGGGAAAAGAGCGCAGCTTGATACACTCGGGTGTATAGGGGGTCATTTATTAATCTCAACATGGACGCAACCATGAAAAGACTAATTCTTGTGACGGTGCTTTTTACCACCGTGTGTACGTTAGAATATTTTGAAATAACATCAGCTAAAAATGTGGGGGTTCACCATGTGTATAGCGCGTCAATACGGTGATGAAATGGTGTGTTATGCCTGTTCCCTACGTTGGGATGTTCAAGATAAAGAGCCCCCAACATGCCGCCCGAAAGAGGGTCAAGGTGTTAAAGTTCCGGGCGGTTCACGTCCAACTAACCTATCCTTAGCTACTGCCTCGTTTGCCTTCGTTCGGTCCCTTCTGTCTAACCAAACACATGACAAGTCAACCACGATAGCGGGTAGCGCTAACATGAACCCAAAAATGAATGCGGCTGGTAACGATTGAGTGTTAAAGGTACCAATCACCGTATATATTATTACTAACGCGAAATGTCTCATGTGGTAATGATAGGTTATATTGACAGGGTGTTAAATGGTGTGATTGCTCACATGTTGATGGTTATCGGGTGCAATGCAATGACGGGTGTGTTACAAAAACAATACAAAAAAAAACCCCGCTTCACAGCGAGGTTCTTTGTTCATCTTTACGTGATGTGTCGCAACCAACGAAACAACGTAAAACGTCTGCCCCCAGTCTCTAACAACAAATGCAGACTTATATCTAACAAACACCAATTCATCAGATAGGAACATTATGTTAAGTGATGCTTTAAAAGTCAACCTTTCCGACTTGACAAATTACCATCAGTTCGTTTTATACAAAGTTCTCCCCAGTAAAACCCGTCCGGGTAAGTTCGATAAAATCACATGTGATGTATCATTTGACAACGTTGATGCACATAACCCCGCCAATTGGATGGACGCAGAAACAGCCCTTTTATGTTCCGCATCGATGAGTAGCAGCCATGGCCACGGTGTTGGTTTCGCCTTTACCGCCAACGATCCTTTTTTCTTTGTTGATATTGATAGCTGTAAAAATCCGGACGGTACTTGGTCACCGGTTGCTAACGATCTTTGTAATAGGTTTGCCGGTTGCGCGGTTGAGGTGAGTCAATCACAAACCGGGTTACACATCTTTGGAAAATACAGCGGACCGGAACCGGAACACGGGTGCAGAAGTAAGCAATTCAATATGGAGTTGTACACAAGCGGGCGATTTGCAGCATTAACGGGGAACGTTTTTCCTGATGGTGATGTGGCCATGGTTGCGGATGGTCCGTTGTTGGGGGTGATTCAATCGTATTTCACCAAAACCGCCGGGGCTACATTACTTGAAGATATCACCACCGAAGCGGAAGCGGAACACACCCCCATTGAAGATGATGACGAACTGATAAAGAAAGCGTTAAACAGTGTGACCGGTCGACAAGCGTTCGGTGGTGATGCCTCGTTCGCTGATCTGTGGAATCGTAACGTACCTGTATTGGCACAACACTATCATGACGATACACGAGAATTTGACTATTCAGGGGCCGAAATGGGATTAGCTAACCGCCTTATATGGTGGGCAAGTGGTAACGCAGAACGCGCCGTTAGATTGTTGAGGTCATCACCATTATGTGCAGGGCGTGAAGCTAAGTTCACCCGTGGTGATGATTACTTGGGACGTACCATGTGTGACGCATATTCATTCATCAAAGCCAAGGGGGAAGGGTTCTACAGTTGTAAGAAGGTGGTCGAACCCGTCCAACATATTCAACAAACCCCCACCTTGGATTTCGAACAGCTCCCCTCGGATTGGGTGCTAACTGAAGTGTCCAGCGAGACAGGTAGAAACGCCCAATTGATGCTAGATGCTTATTACAATGATAGGCTTTTTGCTCGAGGTAAAGAGGCGTATTGGTGGAGTGGGGCAAAGTACCAAGCGATCACCGAAAAGCAGTTGAAAAAATCGGTGTCTAACTCCCTGGTAGGGACCGGCCAACATAAGGAAGCAATTGTTAATGGTACCGCAAACATGTTATCGGTTCGAGCTGACGAGATTGATGTCATCAACCCATCAAATGCAAAGGTATATTTCACCAACGGGGTCATTGATTTCGAGTCACAATCACGCGAACTGCTACCCCACACGCCCGCCAATTTCAATAACTACACGCTACCCTTCAGTTATAACCCCAACGCTCCGGAACCCTTAGAAATGCTAACCTTCTTGAATGGTGCGTTTGAGGGTGACGAAGACCGAGAACAAAAAATCATAGCCGTACAAGAAATATTAGGGTGGGCGCTCATTGGTTCAACACTGGGCATTCAGAAGGGCGTAGTGTTACGTGGTTCAACGCGAGCGGGTAAGGGTACCGTGTTACATGTGTTATCTATGTTGTTGGGCGGTGTGGGCAATCACACCAGCGTAAGCGACTTGGCATCATTGTCTGAGGATAAAGTAAAATCGACAATGCGTGATACAAACGTGGTGGTTGATTTCGATGCAAAGTCGGTACCGCTTCGCCACATTGACGCCACCATATCAATGATCAACAAACTGACCGCCAACGAACCAACCGATATTAAATTACTCTACACCCAACACGCTTGGAATGGTGCACTGAATTGCAAATTGTACATGGCGTGTAATGCCTTACCAACGATGATTGACGACACCGGCGCCATCATAGGACGCTTGCACCAAATCATGTTTAACCGCTCGTTCCTTGGCAATGAAGATACCTATCTTTCAAAACGGCTCGACACTGAATTACCCGCTATTGGTAACTGGGCAATAAAAGGGCTAGAACGTCTTGTTATCAACCGTCGCTTCACTATCCCCTCGTCATCGTTCGACGCTCAACAGGAAGCGAGCGAAACCAGCCAACCACTAACCATGTTTATTGAAGAGTGCTTAGTGATTGGTGAACATCATACATACCGTTGCCATACGGATTCCCTTTACGCTCGTTGGTGTCGTTGGTGTGAGGATAACGGAACAAAACCGGGATCGTCGCCTAACTTTTCTAAACGGTTAAACGATACGTTACGAAGTGAAAAGGTAGTCAAATCTAAGCAGTTGAAGATAGGCGGAAACAACAAGTCAGGATTTAAAGGGGTAGACATTTTGAAACCGGCGTTACCCTCGTCGGTCGTCGGTTTACCAACGAACCGTTAACGTTAACGTTAGCGGGTAGACTTTTACGAAAGGTAGACCCTACGGTAGACACAAAAGTAGACCAAAAAACCCTTATAAATCAACGCGGTAGTATTAGTAGACCTTTTTTATAAATAAACAATAAGTAGTAGTATATATATAAAGAATAGTGAATATATATATATTTATAGTTTCTAAGCAACAATAGGGGAAAAGGTCTACCCGGTCTACTAGTCTACCCTTCACAATTCGGAACCGATGTGGCAATGGTGAGTAATGGGGGCGTTTTGTAAATTGGGACACGAGCGTTATACTGTGGGTATACATGCAACATAGGCGGGCAAGCCATGAGTAATGAAACGGTTGAAACGAATGACGGTTCGTTCGACGAAGCACAGTTTGAAATGTTCCTAAAGTTAACAACGTTACAGAAAGGGTTCGTAACGATGAAAATGCAGGGAATGAACGATATAGATTCGTACATATGCGCGGGGGGTTCTGCAGTAACGGAAGGTGACCAACGCAAAAGCGCTAACCAACTATCAACAAATATCAACGTTAGGCAGTTGTGGACATCGTTGGAAAAAACGCGGTGGGAAGCGGAAATTATGACCCGCGAACAAATGGGCGCCGAACTAACGCAACTGTCACAAACCACCCTTGGTGACGTTCTCGACATCGAAACCGAAGAACGCGAAATGATGGATATGGAAACCGGCGAAGTGGAAACGGTTTTTGGTCAATCCAAATGGTCATTAAAACCGTTCGACGAAATGAGCAAAGCGGGATTGGCTGCAATCAGTGAGTTATCAGTGGGTAAGGATGGCGGCTATAAAATCAAGATGCATAGCCAGTTAGCCGCCCGCAAACAATTAGCGGAACTGATGGGTCACAACAAGCCACAGCAACTAGAAATCCTTCAACCCAAGTCTTTGGATGATTTTTACAATGGCGACGCTTAACCCGGTATTACGTCCATTTTGGGCCGCGCAAGCACGTAACCGTATTTTACACGGTGGGCGTATGTCGAGTAAGTCATGGGACGCCGCCGGTTATGCCATATTTTTAGCACAGCGAATCAAGATCAACGTATTGTGCACACGTCAATTTCAGTCGAACGTTAGCGAATCGGTATACGCTTTGCTCGTTGGTCAGATATGGCGCTTCGGGTTACAGGACCAATTTGACGTTACGAACAGTCGTATTCGTCACCTTCGCACAGGATCCGAATTTATATTTAAGGGTTTATGGCGCCATATCGATGAAATAAAATCGCTCGAAGGTATGGATATTTGTTGGATTGAGGAGGCGCACAACCTCACAGCCAAACAATGGGAAATTTTAGAACCAACGATAGCCCGTAAGCAGGGCGCCCAATTTTGGATAATATTTAATCCCCGGTTCGCTACTGATTTTGTATACAAGCGTTTCGTCACTAAACCACCACCTAACACCATTGTTCAAGAAATAAACTACGTTGATAATCAGTTTCTCAGTGAAACCGCCCTCGAGGTAATTCAAGCGGCGAAAGATGAAGATTACGAAGAGTTCCAACACATCTACATGGGTGTGCCCCGTGATTCAGACGATGGGGTCGTGATCAAGCGTTCTCACATCATGGCGGCTATTGATGCACATAAAGAGATCATACCGTCACAGGGCATTTGGGGCGGTCGTGGGACCATCGGTTATGACGTCGCTGATGACGGGAATGATCAAAATGCAACCACTAGTATGGATGGGTCAATCTGTATACACCTTGACGAATGGAAGGGTAATACTGATGAATTGTTCGAAAGCTCCCAACGTGTACACCGTACGGCTAACGAGTTAGGCGCCGAACTTATCGGGTATGACTCCATCGGTGTTGGTGCCGGTACCGGATCCCATCTTAAAAACGATGGGTGGAAGGTTGCGAAAACCTTTCGTTTCAATGCGGGCGGCAAGGTGCACAAGCCTGATCGACATTACAAAAATAGTAAAATCCCCAATAAAGAGTTTTTCTGTAATATCAAAGCACAGGCTTGGTGGTTGTTAGCGGATCGCTTCCGGAACACATTTAACGCCTTGAATAAGGGTAAGCCGTTCAAAGCTGACGAAATGATAAGTATCTCAAGTGACTGTGATTCGAAGCTACTTAACCAATTGATCGACGAGTTAGCCACACCGTTAAGGGATGAAGGCAGCGACGGAAAAATGAAGGTTGAGAGTAAAAAGGACTTGAAACGACGCGAGGTCGATTCGCCAAATATCGCGGACTCGTTTATTATTGCTAATGCGCGTTCAATGGTTGCGCGGCGTTCACTAAAAGAGACAAACTAATGACAGTTATAGCGATTGATAGAAACCGACAGTTGCAGCAAATGAAAAAGGCTATCGATGGTTTGTATAACGTCGTTTCCGGATTGGGTACCAACAAGGCTAAAAAGTCTTATAACAATTGGGCCTACGAAGGGTTTAGTAATTGGGCGAACCTTGACGCCGCTTACCAATCTAATTGGATTGCTCGACAGGTCGTCGATGTGCCCGCCCGTGATGCAACGCGACAATGGCGACGAATCAAGAGCGCACAAGCCGAAGATATCGCAGCGTTAGAACAAGAATTAGCGTTACCTTGCGTTATCGAAGAGGCGGTTAGTTGGGCCGGTTTGTATGGCGGTGCTGGTGTGGTCATGATCACTGACCAGGATTTGTCAAAACCGCTCAACCTTAACGCCATTAAGAAAGGATCCCTAAAACGGTTCTTAACATTTGACCGCTTTGACATAACAGCTCAAACGTTGAACATGACGGATATCTTGGCACCTAATTATCTTATGCCTAACTTTTACAATGTGTTGGGTGGGCGTCAAACGATACATTGGTCACACGTCGCAAGGTTCAACGGTGAGCGGATCCCGCGACGTCAGATGATACAGACTCAAGGTTGGGGCGATAGCGTATTACGTAAGTGTTTAAGTGACATCAGCGACATGGTTGCATCGAAAGACGGTATTGCCGAACTGATGCAAGAAGCCAATATTGACGTTATCAAGCGTGAAGGATTGAGTGAAGAACTGGCGAGCGATCAAGACGATGAAATAATCAGCCGTTACGAGTTGTTTTCACAAATGAAATCCATCATCAACATGGCGTTGCTGGATGAAAACGAAACGATGGAACGCCAAACGCTCAATCTATCCGGTGTAGCGCCTATCCTTGATAACTTTATGACTTGGATATCCGGAGCGGCTCGCATACCCGTTACCAAGTTGTTTGGGACCAGTGCTAAGGGTATGAACGCCACCGGTGACGGTGATATGAAAAACTATTACGATGATATCCGGGCAATGCAAACATCACGCATTGGAATATCCATGCGGGTTATTGACGAGGTGATGGTACGTTCTGCAACGGGTGGTTTTCCGGATGATTTCGATTACGAGTGGAACCCGTTGGAACAACCGAACGAGGTTGAAACCGCACAGGCCCAAATGCTCAAAGCGCAAAAAGATGTAACGTATTTGGACGCCGGTGTCGTGCAACGATCACAGGTTCAACGCGAGTTACAAGCCAACGAAGAGTATCAATTTAACGATGATGATATTGACGCGCTTGAAGAGTTAGAGGATCCGAACATGTTTGAAGAGTTACCGACGCTTGGGGGTGAGGATCCGACCGGTGAAAAAGAGGTGAATATACCCGAACCCGCTAACGGCCTTGATGAAGATACGGTGTTCATTGAGCGTTACACCGCGTTAAACGATGCGGGTGTAACACATGAAAATATCATGTTGCGGTTGGGGTGACGACTTACGCCGCCGCCTTATGTAGTTCTTGTTGAATGGCGTAAATGTTTGATAAGAATTTGTTAAGGTTGGCGTTGTTCACTTGCATACATGCATCATCAATAGAATAACCAAAAGCGATGTACCGTTGAATTTCAGTTCTTAGTTGTGATTTGTTCACCTTAAAAACCCCTATCTGTTAGCGTGCCGTTTTTCTTAGCTTCGATTATTGCGTTAATGATTTGTTGCTTGTTCCAGTTTTGACGAATTGAAACGCTGTTCTTACGTGCGAAGATTCGTAGCTTTGTTTTTGTTAATGTCTTCATAATTTCGTTCCAATGCGTTAGTCAGTAAGTACATATTACATCTATAATGACAGGGTGTCAATATAGACGGGAACGATATTCCCCTTAAATGGTAAAATATGTGTTACGCGTACGCGGGCGGGCGCGATGTCGGCTATACTGTGGATATCACCCACCACAGGAGTCAACGCAATGACGAACGTAATTTACACAAACCGTTTTATACCAAAACGATTCGACGCGATTAATCTATTTTTCGTGATACTGATACGCCCACAGTTTAGAACCGACCGGGGGTTATTGGAGCACGAACGGGTGCACACCCAACAAGTGTGGAAGTACTTAATATTTCAACCGATTTTGTATCACTGTTCTAAAAAATGGCGGCTACGGTTTGAGTTGGAAGCGTTCAAGGTTCAAATCAAATATGGAATGAAGGTTGAACGAGCGGCGTTGCTATTGTCGAAAAATTATAACCTAGAATTATCGCCAACCAACGCCACGTTGTTATTGGTTAACTAATTGTTTCGCTGATGGTCAATCACGGCTTTGATTTCGTCAATGATGACATCACCGGACGCGGTTGACCAATCACACACAACCGTTTTTTCACTACCGGGTAACGCCTCGTCATATCCAAACAACCTGCTTGATGGGATCCCCACAGCGGTGGCGATACGTTGCGGTATTGACTCACCATACTGTTTATTGAACTCGTCCACAGTGTATCCCACCGAAACATAATCGGGCACTTCGTCACCCGGAACACGTAATTCCCCGGTCATTATACTTTCGCGCATGGCGTGCCATCGGATAGATTTACCTATCTCGTAATCGTTAAACCATTTTACCAATGGATCCATTATTAACCGTTTACGCTCGCGTTTCATGGCGTCATTTGTTTTACGTACTCTCATAGTTAAACCTGTATTATTGTTAAAATAAGAAGAGTTACGCCCCACACCATGCCGAATACTTGCGCCGGGATCCGTATAAATTCCCATGCTTCGCGCATTTCTTCAACACCCCCAACGGCGTAAATAATTAAGGGGAACACTATACACGCGAGAACCAATATCAACGCAAAGTAGCACGCTATGGATAACAGAATTATTGTAAAAATATCGTGTACGGTCATTAGTAACTCGCTCGTTGGGTTTTTGTTAAATCAAGGTACCCTGTGCATGTGATGGGTTTCTCGTCCACACCGTATACGTTGTCACGATCGTGATTCAACAGCATACCCAAACTACAATAATAACTACTAGCAACCGTTAAACCTTGGTTAGTAACGTAATACCGTGTTGTTCTATCGGGTAAGTGTGTTAAACCCCAGCCCAGAAGACCGGACAACGTTAGAACGACTACCAAGGTTATTGACTTTTCCATAATTTCTTACTCGTTTCGTTGGTTGAGTGGGTAATAATATAACCATAATGACACCCTGTCAATATAGGTTGTGATATACTTAACACCACCCCCAAATTTACGGAATTGAACTTGTGGCTATAACCAATAAACC
>PJEL010002519.1_pt1 | contig 16645 bp, 31 predicted proteins | sample 1853271 | NCBI WGS metagenome assembly PJEL01 (sample SAMN08108733, study PRJNA415343) | Invertebrate metagenome, whole genome shotgun sequencing project. | host: Globobulimina | place: Sweden: Gullmar Fjord | collected 2015-08
TACACAATCATATCGATAACGTTTTACAACGTTTAATGATATTGGATGAGGTGATCAGGGATGTGGCTAACAATGCAAAAACACACTAAACAAAAGAAGCGTATAACCAATCAAGAACTGCACAGCGTCCTGATGGCAATTGTAAAGAAGTTGGAAAACACCGAACGTGATCAGGAAATCACGGAAAAGAGGTTTCTCTTTATTAGCCGAAGCCTACAAACGTCAAACCGTTCAAATTCAGCAGCTTGAAGAAGCCTTGCAACGCCACGCGCAATACTGGCGGGCGGTTGGTGAACCAATCAAGCGGCGCAAGCTCGACACTGATTATTTTACCGCTCGGGGTAGGCTTGCCTCGATGATTGCCGACTTATTCACACTAGATGAATTACGCGCCATAGCGTTTAATTTAGGCGACATGTGGGTGGAATTGGGCGGGGATGGGCTGCACGCTAAGGCGATGGCAATGATTGAATATTTCCAGCATAGACATCAGATTTATAAATTGATAGACGAATTGCAAGAACACCGTCCGGGGATTGAGTGGCCTATGATATAAAAAAGCCACTTGTTAGGTGGCTTTTGGTTCTATACTTTTACGATTGTTTGATCTTTCAATGGCTCTTTAAACCAAATGACTTTCATTGTGCGATTGTGCCAAAAGTGAAGTGTATCATCCGTCTTATTTTCAACTTTGTAAGCCTGGTGGCTTGAGTCGTTATAAAATCTAAACATATCGCCTGTTCTTAAATCGCTTAAGTGTTTCATTTCACCCTTCCCTTGCTTCCTGAATTATTTCTACTCGTTCTCTCGGTTTTGCTAACTTCAAAAATTCCCGGTATTCGTTATCATCTTTAAAACTCATTTTCACAAGTCTTTGAACGTAGGGGCTTGACTTGCGCCCTGCCCCCTTTCGTTTGCCGCCGTGCTGATTCATTTTAAAATATCATCTCAATTGTAATATCTTGACTGTTTGCCCATTCAATAGCGGCATTTGTGCGTGCTTTATATTCAATGTAAGCTGGATGTAATTTTCGTTGTGCGTAAGTTAACCCATTGCGTGATTTTTCATCTCTTAGTTTGTTTAATAATGCTTGACCTTCACTATAGCTGAATTTCGTTTGCGCTAATTGGTCGCGTTGGTCGCGTACCATTGAGTCGAAGTTTTTGATTTTAGTGTTTAACTTTGCGGCAGTTTGCTTTAACATTTTTGCTCCGCAAGTTGTGCCAACTGGAAACGCGCCACTTTCGCCATCTTCAAATAATTCAACAATCCACATGACTTTTTTTAGTTCTTGCTTTCCGCATAACTCACATACTGTTGCTTCATCATTTACTGCTTTTAGTCCGTATCGTTTTTGATTTGTCATTTCTATTTCCTTTATGTGTGCGTTTCCTTAACTTGATATAAGTATACTTTAATTAGCGGGGTTATGCTGTATACCACTTTACACTTACGCGACCAATTCGTAAATCAATCTATGATATAATGTCGATATGATCACTTCCTATCATTGCGGGATTGGTGGCAACAAAAATGGTCTAGGCGATTGGATGCGCGGCCTTAACGCTGCCGGTATCACGTTTGCAATAAAAGGCACTGATGATTACGGGCCCATCTTCGAGGCACTTATTACTCACCCTGGCAATATTGGCGTGTACCGCCTGACAGAAGAAGAACACGGCAGCAAGGGCGTTAGAAATACGCCAGACTACACAGCCTCCCCACTCTACGCAGCGGTAAAGCATTGTTTATCAATCATCCGTGTCATTGAAAGCGAAACCCCCGAGTTCGATAAGACCCGCGTTTACGTTGACATTATCAACGAACCGAGAGCCAAAAAAGCGCCCGGCGATGTGCAGTACCAGGACATGAATGCTATGGATTGGCTGGGTGAATTTTGCTATGAGGCCGCGTTATTCATGGCGGAGATGGGCTATAAGGTTTGCACCCCGTCGCTCAACAGCGGCGAACCGGGAGAAAGCGAACCGCACGCGGTTATCGAATATAGCCAGCCTGGGTTTTTGAAGTTCATTAGATATGCGGCTGAAAATCCGAACCAATGCCTCATTGGCTTACATGAATACATTTGGGACGCATGGAAAACAGGCGAAACGTTTGATGACTGGTATCCTCATTTGTGGGGCCGGTTTGAGTCGCTCATTGCTGCTTCCGATATTGCAGGCATACCGCGAACGTTTAAAATATTCATGACAGAATGGGGATTCGGCAAAGACGACGCGCCAACATGGGAGCAAGCACGTCCGCATATCGAAGCATATTCGCAGCTCATGGCACGGTTCCCCCAAGTTATCGGCACCGCCTCATGGACACTGCAAGCGGGATGGGATGATGATAGCGGGCAAGTAAGTGACGACGTGCAAACTTGGATAGAGCCACTTATAAATTATACTGTTAACGAATTACCGTCAACAGCACCCCAGCCCCAAACGACACACGCATTATTTGGAAGTACCTTACCAGGGGAACCGGAGCCACCTATGGATATTTTGCAGCGCATAGAAGATTTAGAGAAAATAGCACTTGATCACGAATTGCGATTACTCGACATTGAAGGTGTGACACCCCCACCGGTTGACCCGCCATTATTGACGATTGCGGCGAATGCGTTGGGTGTTGACGTGAGCGCACATCAGGGGCGATTCGACTGGGAAACGGCCGTTTCTAATGGCGTGACTTATGGCATTTGTCGCAGCAGTAACGGACTCGGCAGCGCGTCCACCGATAGCAACGGGCGCGACTTGCAACTATACAATAACGCTGAGGAATTGACGCGGCTAGAATTGCCCTGGTCAATATATCATTACCTGCAACCCTTGAAAATCAGCCATCAAATCGAGCTAGTGCACGGTATTATCGCAGAGTTAAACGGCCGTAACACAGCGCCACGAACGGCAACGCTTGCAGATGGTACGCACCTCCCCACCCTTTACATTGATGTTGAAGAAACGCATTTACTACCCGAACAAATAAAAGCCTTCTATGATGGCATGATTGCAACCGGCTTGCATGTTGGCATCTACACGTCAAAATCAATTTGGGATGGCATCATGCTCGGTACTGATTCGTGGTGGTCAAACGTTAGCTGCTGGGTTGCGGCATACGGTAGCAACAGCGGCTACCCCCCACCCTGGAAGCCCTGGATTCCTTACGGGTTTGACACAAATGTATTATGGCAATACACATCATTAGGAGGTCATGTTGTTGATAACCCGGGCGGCGGGCTTGACCTAAACATGGCTACACCATTTGAGCAGGAAACCGAACCGCCAATTGACCCGCCGCTTCCTGATGCATTCGACCTGCTCCCCTACTTGCGGGGCGCTGATGGTTGGCAGCTAGACATCGACGCGGGAACGTATACCCAAACGCTCAACACGCGACATATGGGCGATGACGTGTGGCGACTGGTGAAAGGTGATCGCAAACAATACGAATATATGTACGCAGATGGCGAGTACATATACCGTCGTGAAGATACCAGCCAGGGCAACGATAAATTCTATTGCCATTACACAAACGGCATTCAAGGTGCGGCATGGGTCAAGCGACATGTGCGGGTTGGCGAGAAGTGGCAGACCACAAAAGAAGTGGTGCATTACTGGAATGATTGCAGCATACGTCAAGACAGCGCAATGGTAGTTGATACTATTGAAATCGTGGGGAGATATGACAAGTGGACTTTTGAGAATGGCGTGTCTGTTGATGATGTAGTTGAACTGCATTGGGTCGAAGGTGGGGAAACTTACCTATTCGGTTTAGGCCGTGGGCTTGTGGGGTTTATAGATGCCGATCAGGGTGCTATGTTTATGGGGGACTTGCACGGCCGGGAACCGTTAGAATACAACAAGCCGCCGTGCATCGATGAGGATGAACGGTTTTATGCCTAACCACACCATAGCAAAAAGCCGCCAGGGTATTGGCGGCTTAATATTATGCAGTACATATTTCAAGAGTATGTACAACTATTGATTATCTATCACCAAAGTTATCAGGATGCCCGCCGTTATCGTAACTATCGTAATCATCTTCATAAACAACGGCAGCAGGAAATGCGCCAACTATTTGACCACAATCTAAACACCATTCTACCCAAATGTAATCACCCCCACCTATGCCAATGTTATCGGGAACATACCCCTCAAAATCAACACCATCAACTTGACCGCTATTTCTGTCTGAACTTTTCGCGCTAATTGATGCGAATCTACCACCCTTGCATTGCTTGCATTTATCACCCATCACCCATCACCTCCCGCCCCCCTGCCGTCAGAGGGGCTTGATAATTACTCTACGTCTAGTAAGCGCCCTTGTCGGCTAGTGCGTCAGCCTCTTCGTGCGTGAACAATGGTTCCTGGTCGATGTCGGTAACGGCCGTTTGCATGTCTTTGATTTCTTTTGATGTGGTCGCCTTCGGTTTGCGCTTGGCTCGCTTTTTTGCTTCCTTTGGGTGATAGTCACGAATGCGAATAACGGGCTGGGTCTTTCCAAACGCTTGTATAGTCGTGCTGTACAGTGCCACCTTTACGCCAATCCACTCGTCAGTTTCAGCGCCAAACAACGCAACCATTTGGCGTACATTTGTTTTATTGCCCAGCACGAATCCCTTATCGGTTTCTTTGAAGTGGACGATAACCTTATCCTCTTTACCGCGTTGGTTTTCCAGTTCCTCGATCTGCACATCATCAACGGTTAGAACAACGTCACCCCCATTGGGGATCATTTCTGCCGTCATAAATTTAAACATATCACCAGTCATTTTAAAGATGTTAGCCATTGTTGTGTTCTCCAGTACGGGCGCAAGCTCCGTATATAATTCTAACTCGTTATTGTAAAGTTTTGAACAAAACCATTTTTCGTAACATTCGTGCGGTATATATTTGAATTGTGCATCAACCCCATTGTGATAAGTGATAATTTTGCGAAGGTGCAGATCGGGTATTGCGTCTAGTGCTGCCGTGAAACGATTTTGCGCCATTTCTAACAGCGCCGCGTCATGTGCATCGAGCAACGCCGCGTCCAGTTTCAAGAGTTCGGCTTCTTCTGGGGTTAGGTGTATCATCGTGTACCTGCCAATTGCATCAATTCCCAAAGTGGCTTGATAAATTCAGATCGATTATCGTAACGACCAGCCGCTATAACGCCACTCATTAAATGATACGCGAGGGGTAAGCATTCTGCTGGTAGTAATACCCTCCCATGATTCGTAATGTATTCACCACCTTCATCGGGGCTATTGCCCCAAATCTGAAAATAAAGTTCAAAATCATCACTGTGTAACCTGCTACCAATATCAATGGAGCCTACGTTTAAATTATTCATCCTACATCCTCCCCGTGCCAGCTTCAAAGTCGCGTATCGTGTTGTCATAGTTGCACATGTGGTTGAAATGCGCTTCTGCGTCCCATACCCGCTTGGCCTCACGTTTGATTTGCTCAACTTCCAGATAAACCGCGTGGGCTGCGGCCGCGTGCGGGAAATCCCGCGCAAACTTCTCATCATCAGTCAGTTCGTACTTTTCAGGCTCGGGGCCGAACATGACAATTATTTCTTTTTCTGTTTTTCCATAGTCATGATACGCAGCATTGTAGCGACTTGCCCATGTTTTGTACTCTTCTGTTTCTTGGCGTTCAGGGGTGCGTGTTAATTTTTGCATCAACTCATAATATGATTCACTCTCTTCTGAGCTTTGCGCTTCATCCATGAATTCCTCCAAATTATAACCGTATTCATCTTTTACACTTTGGGGCAATTTGTCAATTTGCTCTTGGGTCATGTCTTTCAATTCGATTAACCAGTTTGTCATAATAATAATTCCTTGCCGCTTACGATGCCAGCGGCTTGGGCGATACATTATTAACCATCGTAAACCCAATGGTCGCCAACTTTTGTCGCAAACTTTAAATAAGGGACTTTGTACGACGGCTCTTGTATTATTGACTTCCCAACTATCGTGTAAAACCACCCCTCAAGTTCCCACCCACCTCGCAACTTGCCACCAACATACCCTTGAGCTTTTGTAGACATTTTGTTGTTTACCACTCTATCGTAATCTGACATTGAATTCATGATAGTTTCCTTTGCCGCTTACAATGCCAGCGGCGGGGCTTGGTTATCAACTAGCTTAAATTTTCTTTTGCAACTTTTGCCGCTTGCTCAATTGTCAAATTTGAAACTTCCTCGCCATTGTCACAGATTGAAAACTTGTCTTTACTTGTGCGTACTGCATAAGTCATGTCGTCAATTGCTTGTTCTTCACCTACTACCATTTCTTTTAAAGTCTGAATAATTTGCTTTACGTTCATTCTATCCTTCCTTATTGCTATTTGTTCGCTCAACTGACTATATCTTATACTATTTTCAATGTAATGTCAAGCCCAATATACAAATTGGCTTTACGTATTGACAACTATACAATTGTCGTTTACTATGAATGCATGTTGAAATTTAATTCACAACCAATCATTGAATCATTTGGTCGCATGACTCAGGAAGAGATAGCCGAGGTTGTTGGCGTTAGTCGCCACACCGTTAGGCAATGGCTGCATGGTTCAATGTCTCATGTTACATTTGAAGTATTGGAGAAATTCGCAATTGCGTGCAATGTGAAGCCGGGCGAATTTTTCACTTTAACAACTGAATAGATAACGGCGGCGGCGTGGAAGCAGCTTAAGGACACGCATCGCCAGGGTGTTGGAAAATACGAAAGGGCGATTGAACCTAATCATCCCATACTTTGTGGTAAAGTATCTCCGAAATTGCCGAGAGTGATTACAACTATATGGAAACCATATAGCTAGACTAGCGACTAGCCCGCCGTAAACAATCAATCCCGCACCGCCTCTAATAAGGCCACTGGCACAGGGGTAACGGTGCGATATTGAAGGTGGCGAGTGATGTAGGTGCAATTTTATTACGCTCTTAGGCGTTCGAGTCTAACGTTAAGAATTTATATATGCGTTACAGATGAAGACAGCGCAATCACTCGCCACCCCCACCATGCACCTGTTGCAAATTTCACCCGAGGATAATACCTCCCCCCTCCCCCAAACTGGCACGAGAGAACGCGACGGGAGAGCCACCGTAACGGGTGCATGGTAGGGGTAACGCAGCCCCGAATTCTACTCCTTCTTCCTTACACCCCCGATCACGCACATGATCGGGGGTAATTTTTATGAGGTGATATTATGGATACAACTGGGCTGCAAATTGTATTAGGCGATCACTTTTACGATGATGAGAAAAAACGCATAATCGAATTATACAATGCTGGCATACGGCCGTTTCGTGTCTCAGTAGACATGTACCGGGTCAGTGTTGCCGCTGGGAATGAGATTGTCATCAATAGAAAATCAATACAGCAGCAATTATTAGAGAGTATCTTGGGGTGACATTATTATGCATATATGCGGCTGGATATTCATAGCCTGCGTGGTCATCAGCGCATTCCTGGTAATGTGCGCGGTGATAATGGCGGGTAGGAATGAACGATAACCACCCACGCCAGTTAAGTCTGTTGGCTACCATGAACGAACAAACGACCATTACCGTCACCAAACAAAATGGTGACAAGGTAACGGTCGTCTACCCGTTGACACCATCACAGGCGCGGGATTTGTGCAAACATTTCGATAGTAAATTTCCAGAGTTTAGACATGAGGTGAGTGGATGATGGCAATGAGTAGATGGCAAGATTTGGCTGAGAAATTAAACAAAATCCACGCGGAATTGCAGGGCAAGCCAGACAGTGAGAAGTGCGGTTATCGCTATTCTGTTCCAAGCATTCTAAATGCATACAGAGAGGCAGATATATCATTCGAGGATGCTTGTAAATTGTTGAAAATGAATGAGGAGGTGAAGGCGTGAGCAAATTAAAATACTTGTTCTGTGAAACATTTGGAGAGCGGGATGTATTGCGGAATAACGAGGGTCATGGGAATTACACAGAACAATGTGGATGGTGGCTATTTGGTCGCTGGTGGGTGAGTGCATGAACGCAGACCAGCAACTACGCGCACTACTCGCCAACCAGGCACCAGAGGACGCGGCTGAGAATGCGCATTGGTTGGATATTCAAGATGCATTTACGCGCCCACTGTCTGATCTGGACAATGTCAGGAGGGCAACGGACGCGCTACAAACGGCCGTTCCAAATCCTGCGTCAGTTTGGGAACTTCGTGATAAAAATAACGAACCGGTTCATCTTTGGGTAAAACTTCTCGGAGAACAATCAAAAAGCTGGAACGCCTACTACGCGGGCGTACACCACGCAGTAAGGGCAAGAGAGGCTAAACGGGTGCATAACCTCGTAGAGGGCGTAATTTCAGGCGCTAACGTCAAGTTTACGTCACCTGTTAATATCAAAATCACCGTGTACCGTGGCAACCTTCGCAGATTCGACCCTGATAATGTGGTGGCAAAATTTTACATTGACGGATTGGTGCGCGGTGGCGTGATTGATGACGACGATTATACCCGCGTCAACAGCGTGACAACGGCCGTTAGAATTGACAAAAACAACCCGCGTACAGTTATAGAGGTGGCGGTAATATGAATAACAAACAACGCGACGCATTCCACAAGAAAATGAAGTCGCAGGGGTGGTATCCGGATCGCGACCTATTCAAAATCATTTACCAGTGGGAACACAAGCAAACTGGCAAAATCATCACTGACAAAATCTGCGGGAATCATTTCACATCAACGGGCAGCGCACCGATACCATTTTAGGAGTTACACAATGAATCTAATTATTATCCTAGTCGGAACCGTTATCCTCGCCATCCCCGTGGCATGGTTGTGTGATCGGTGTTGGGAACGGCCGTTCCGAGAGGTGTCATGACCGGCTACTTCCCACACACCCTACTGTCCCACCGCGAAGCCCCGCTGCCCCTCACGATTGGAAAGCGTACCATTTCTGGCAATGGCTGCGCGATGAGGGTGTTACGGTATTCGATACGTGTTGGAAATGCGTGCGGTATGGGGATTTGCAGGCGGCGGGGTTGATAGATGCCACCTATGCAACCAGCCGTAAATCAACCGTGACATAGAACATTTCTATACTAGCCCGTAATAGTACCTATTCAGATAGACACGGGCGCGGCGGGTATGGTAAGATGAGTGGACAATTTAACGCTTTGTAAATGGCATTAGCCGAAGGGACTGGAAACCCTATATAAAGAACAAAGCGGCATTAAGGGAAACACCCCTTCTGATGTGCTTACTGACTTTTGCGCTCTTTACGCAATTTCCAGAAAGCCGGTAGCACATCAGAGCGGGTGTTTTTGTTTTAAAGGACGGTGAATGATGAAAAAGTATATCGACAATAGCGGTACCTTTCCAGAAATCTTATACTGGAATGGTGTTGGAAATTACGCCAGCAAGATGGAGGGTAGCCATAAAGAGCAACGAGTAATCACCGTGCATTGTGGTGACGATAATCCGTATAAAAACGGTTACGGTACCCCGTTTTTTCTCAGTAAACCGTATGGCAAAAAGGACGGTGAATGATGGCAATACAACACGATTGCACAGAAGCCCACCAGTTAGATGAGGCGTGTGAACCTTGCGAGGTGTGCCAATTGGAAGTGGAAAATGACCGCCTGCAAGCCGAGAATGAGCGGTTGCGGGAAGCGTTGGCAAAAGTCAGCGGCATTGTAGATTTTGCAATAGCAGGGGGTGAATGATGAAAGAATACATGGTAAATCAATTCAAAAACGATCATCAAATAGAAGCAATGCTATCAAAAGACTTAAAGGGGAAAGCGCCAGAAGAATGGGGGAAAACAGAGTGGAAAAAATACTATCAAACTTTTAAAAAATACCGAATGTCACCGCGCCAATTAGCTGCAAACATTTGGCAAGGATACGCATTCATACCAGTGTACAAAAACGGGCGGCGGTTGATTGAGAATTTGGCGGCCGTACATCACATGGCATTTGATTTTGATAGTGACGGGGCATCACTTGACCACTTGATGTGCAATGGTTCCCTGGCGTGGACATTTTCCTCATTTGCATACTCGACCCCTAGCAGCACAAAAAGCCACCCGAAATCACGGGTGGTTTTTTGTTTTAATGAGCCGATAACATCAGCAGAAAAAACAAGAAAGCTATATAAAGCATTGGCTTATGAGTTCGTGCTTGAAAAATCAACTACCGATCCCGCGTGCAAAGACCCGTTGCGTTTGTATTATGGTTCCGAAAATTGTCAGCTTATTGGCAATTGGTCAATCATCACCCATGAACTAATTGATTTTTTTATTGACAGATATAACCAAGAACACCCCACCCCCAAGCCATCCCCTACCATTGATACGATTGAATTTTTACCACCAGAAGAAAGCAAGATCAAACGCCGCATATACAACCTACTTGACAAAATAGCGGCTGCACCAAATGGCGAGAAGCACAGAGAACTAAACAAAAACTGCTTTGTATTGGGTGGATATGTTGCCAGCGGCTACCTATCGCAATCAGAAGCGGTAACAATGGCAGAGCAAGCAATACGATCTAACAGTGGCATAAAAGATTTTAATGCAGCTATACGAACTATTGAAACGGCCGTTCGTGATGGCATGGCGAAACCTCTTATCATTGAGCAGCAACGTAAACTTGATCTAGATGAGATACTATGAGCAAACAAAACAGCAGTGATATACGCCAGGGTAATGATAAGTTTGGAGATTATTGGGAAGAAAAAACGGGGCGCGGTTGGCGCAAATTCAAAAGAGAACGCAACGGAATACCGTTTGTAGTGTATGGGTCAAAAACAGATGATTACATCAACTCGCTACACGCCAACGGCATCCACCCCCGATTGAATGAAATGTCTGATCGTGTTGAACTAAAAGAGAAGGGCCCATTAACCGATATTCAAGAATCAATCATTATCAACCGCCTTATGGATTGTGATATGAAAAATCCCGATAGAATGCGCCGTGCTATTCATGAATCCGCACATTTAAAACGTTATCACCCTGTGAGAGAATATTTGGATAAAACGGCGTGGGATGGTGAAGATCATCTATCGGCACTGCTTGATAAATTGGATATGTCGAGCAAATTAGCCGCCGTTTTTTGGCGAAAGTTTCTTATAGGATCTATTGCAAAAGCACTAGACGCATCGCAGAACTTTATGCTGGTATTGGTGGGGGCGCAGGGTAAGGGTAAGAGTCGTTTGGTTAGGTGGCTATGCCCATTGCCTAATCTGTTTCATGAGGGGCCGGTATCTCCTGACAACAAAGACGATCTATTGTTGCTGCTCAATAATTGGCTATGGGAAGTCTCAGAGCTAGACAGCACAACGCGCAGAGCCGACAGAAGCGCATTAAAACATTTTATCAGTTTGAAAAACGTCAAGGTGCGAGTGCCTTACGGCCGTTACCCGATTGACAAGTCGGCAGCATCTTCACTCATTGGTACGGTTAATGAAGATGGCACGGGCTTTTTGAACGACCCCTCGGGAAACAGGCGCTTCGGTGTGGTAAAAATGACAGGTATTGATTGGAGTTATGAGCAGATTGATATTGCTCAACTTTGGGCGCAAGTGTATCAATTATACAAATCAGGCGAGCCGTTCGAATTGACCCAGCACGAACAAGAAGTGCAGAATGAAATGAATCTTGAATACACGATGCAATCGCCATTAGAAGAATTGTTTTTAGATTACTTTGAGCATGATATAAGCCAGCCAGAGCGCTTTATGGGGACAATGGATATATTGGAACGTCTTGGAGATGTAGGTTTGCAAGGGAAGCAATACACCAACAAGATAGAGCTTGCTAGTGTAATGACAAAACTCGGAATCGAAAAAGCAACAAAGCGACAGAACGGGAAGCTGGCAAGAGGATACAAGGGTGTATGGGTTGAAACAAAAAATGTTAAGTTATGATATTACTATCACGAAAAAGGGGTGTTACATACCCTGTTACAGACTGTTACAGGGTATGTAACAAAAGCGGTGCAAAGTGTTACAGTGTTACGGAGTCCGTAACAGTATGTAACACCTGTTTTTTATCGTTTTTAGTCGAGTGAATCAACAAAGTGTTACAGTGTTACGGACTATTTCTATAATTTTAACAGTCAAAATATGTTGATAGTTATACTGGTTCAAATGCAATAACATAATTAGTAAACTAGGAAGAGCGGAAATAGTCTGTGACACTGTGACAGTTTAGGAGCCTTAAATATTATGATAGTCTTTTTCTTTGGACATCCTGGTATTGGTTGGACAGTTAATTGTAAAAATATACTAACTGGTGAAACGGCCGTTCGCACCGTTCAGCAACGATTAAAGAGGGTGAGACGGTCAAACATTGATAATAGCCGTCAAAGATACTTTGAGGTGGTTATGATTGATAATGATACGGGTGAAATTGTAACGGCAGAGTATGAAGTGGAGAAAGATTTGACTATATAGTACCAGTATGATACCATATACAGCATGAATACATACAAGATTTTGCTACGGTTAACAGAGGCCGAAAGGGTGCAATTATTTGAAATAAAAAAACGAATAGCTGATCAAACGAATATCAACCTATCAATAAATGAAACGATGAAAAAAATAATAAAGGAAAAGTATAATGACAAAGAAAAATAGTAATCCATTTGGTGATTTTGAAGGCACAACAACAGGTGAGGCAGAGCAGGTAAAATGGGAGTTTCCTGGTATTGGATACAACGCCAGCAACGGCATCTTTTACGTTAACGAAGATCAAGTCGATACCCTAACACTGGTTCCGTTGGCTTTGCGTCAATGTAAAGAAGTAGAGGACATCAACGGCAGTACACACCGTTACCCTGTGAACATGCCACGGTCAAAGATGGTAGAAGGTGACGTGACATATCGGGTACAGGTGGCGTGTATCCAGAATGATGAGATTTTTGTTTTTGGGGCGCGGTCTTGGACGGCACGTGCATCATGGCTAAACCCACGCGGCGGCCAATGGCGAGATGATAAATTTGAGACTGGTCTATGGTATATGCTGCAAGACTTCATCAAAGAGCAAGCCACAAAACACAATGTTAGCACCACCCCGCTGTGCTGGGAGTTGTCGTTATTGGTAGGCAAAGAGATCACGGTAGGCAGCGGCAAAAACACATCAAAGAGCAAGCCGATTGTACTATCAGATGCACCCGCTTTTGTTGGTCGTGAACGTGTCGAAAAATACGCCACATTGTACGAAGATGAAGATTTAACTGGATGGGTTGCAGAGTGGAAGAAGCGCTCTGTAGAAGCGGTGGAGCCAGAGCCAGAACCAATTGTAGAAGAAAGTTTAGATGATGTTGAGGGAATCCCCTTTTAATGGCAATTGTTAGAGATAGAAAGGCCTTTGTCAAAGGCAAGGGCCTTTCTATCTATTCCCCCAATTGCCCCAATTGCGGCAAAGCCATACAAGCGCAGGCGCAGGTAAAGGAATTCATGACACCATCAAAATGGATTTTTTACGGTACCCAGGGAAAGCGGGTAAAGGTTTGCCACAATTTTTATATTAGCTTTGAGTTTGTGCATTTTGCCGTACAGATGAAAGGCGGTGTGAGTCATAGACTAGCATGGATAGAATAACCCCGCATGGCAGCAGCCAGCGGGCGGGAGGTGTGACGATGATTACATATCAAAAACAAGGCAAGCGAATAGCGGTCAAGTTGGATGGCAAGGTAACGGGTTACATTCGCAAGGTAGAAACGCAATACGCCTATTTTGTAAAAAAGGGCAATTACGCGGGGGATTTGCTTGGGTCAATTGCGGCGGTAAAACGAAGCATTGAAGGGCGGGAGGTGTGATATGAGAACCACCCGCATACTCCGCCCTGGCGAAGGCATCAAATTCACCCCCTACGAAACTGCACGCAATTTTGCGACGTACCACAGGGGTCAGCACGAATACAGTGACGCGGCGTGTGTAGCGGGGCATTTGGCGGCGTTTGTGAGATGCGGCTACCTGACAGAATCAGAGGGTGACGAATTGGCGCGGTTTGGGGTTTATAGTCAAGAGAGGTTGATATGAGTACACAGCCGCAATTATTACAAATACCACTTGATCCAGGCGATGTGGTTTATACGCCTGATTGGGTAGCAAGGGACATGGTGGAATTCTTTAAGCCCTCAGGACGTATTATGGAACCGTGCAAAGGTGACGGGGTATTCATGAAATATTTACCCGCATCGACAGAGTGGTGTGAGATTCAAGAGGGGCGGGATTTTTTCAAATGGACGGAGCCGATGGATTGGATTATAAGCAACCCTCCGTATTCTGTATTTAGCAAATGGCTAGATCATAGCATGAAAGTATCCAATCACATTGTTTATTTGATACCCCTTACTCGTCTATTCAATAGCGGTTTTTTCATAAAAAGACAAGCCAAGTGGGGACGTATAGTACATATGCGATATTACGCAGACGGGGCAAGCCTTGGATTTCCAATTGGTTTTGCAATCGGTGCAGTATATTTCCAGCGCAATTATCACGGCCCAATGTATACAACAATTTACGGTGAATCATGACACTAACCTACCATGAGGTAATGACCCTCGAATCCATAGCCGACGACCTAACGGCCGTTAGCAAGTGGATCGAAAATTGCGCGAAACACCGTGCAACGCAGCAACTTGACAACGCGGTACACACCGCCATGTCGCGGCGGCTTCAACGCACGGCGGCGGAACTGTTGGCAATGCGCGAGGCGGGTACGGTTTGATATTGGTTGTGGATTGGTGTTGACAAGTGAATCAAGATACGCTATAATTCTATTATCTTGATTAACACAGCCAAATGGCAAAGGATAATAAAATGTCAAATCAAATTATTGTTAGCGGAAATGCATATGGGTTTGGTAGCGACAGATGGCGCGGAGTTACGGGCTTGAGTACAAAAGCAAAAGCGGCATTAGATGAAAATAGTGCGCTGGTAATTTGTGAGCGACCATTTAGCGATAGCATGGGCAGTTGGTACGTAGTCGAAAAAACGCGAGTGAAAAGCAAGTGGAATCACAGACTACCAACAGAAGCAGAAGAAAAGCAAATTCAAAGCATGTAGGCATTAACATTTTCCCCACAAGCGTGGGGATGAACTGGCAACGTTGCCTAGTTGGCAACAATGGCAGGCATAACCAAGCAAAGATCAAAGGAAATTGAAATGAAACTGCACAACCAGACTGTACAAGTTTATTTAATGAGCAATCCTTTATGGAATGATTTTTTATACTGGCAGGGGGCAGGTTATTATGCCTCTAAGTTTGAGGGATCACACGAAAACGAGTGTACAGTAACAAAGTTTTGCGGGGATGAGTGGGGGGATAGATTGGACGGATTTGGCACGCCAGAATATTTGAAATTGCCATATGGCGAAAAGCATGAGGCGCAATAGTGGCAGGCATAACAAAACAACGATCAAATGAAATCCAATCCTCAGCCATGCGTTTAGTCTCGGCTTATGGCATCGCAAACATTGACCGCGTAGAGTCACCAGCACGCCAAAAAATAGCTGATGGCTGGGCTGGTCAGTTGATGTGGGATTACAGCGTATCGTTTCAAACCGCACGGCAGCACGTAGCCAAGGCTTGCCGACGGCAGCGGCATCCTGATTGGGAATCGCCTAATGGGTGGGGCGGCTATCGAGATGGGGCAGGCCGGAAGGGTGAGTAGTTTTTTTACTTGACAAGTGCATGAAGAAGGATTATCATGCACTCTATGAAATCGGTAAATCTTGACGACGAATATCACGAAAAACTAACTGAACACAAAAAGAAAACGGGTGTGCCGATTAAAGAAACGGTGCAACGTGCGATTGATGAGTATATCGAGAAACGAAAACAAGGGGTGAAATGATGGATGCTTTTGAATTGCATGAGGAACACAACAAACTATATGACGAATACAGACAAGAGATTTCAGAGCGTGAATCATACGAAAGAGAGAATGGTTGTACCTGTGGTGGTTTGAACGCTACCATGACAAACGCTGGTACAACTGGAATGTCAATGGATTGGGAACGTGTAAACTGGGATCAGTATTGCCCACTGCACGGCGCGACTTAGAACGAAACAAAAAGCCCCCGCGCTACGAACGCAAGGGGCAATACAGCGGAACGGCGCTGCAATCGGATTGTAACCGATATGGAGCCGTTGCCGCAAGGGGATGGTTTTTTATTATGTTAGATAAACTATTAGCATTACTAGAATGGTTAACTGGGTACGCATTTGATTTTGTGCCAGATGAGAGAGCGCCTAGGATTGTTCGATTAGGGTCTGGTGTTACTCATTATGTTTTGTTTTTTGTATCAATTGCACTTTTGATTGGATGGCTTTGGTTATCATGAAACTATTTACAGTAACGCGGGTAGTCGCACATTACGCCTACCTTGCCGGGCGTACGGTATACAAGGGCTGCACAGAAGCGGCCGTAAGGTCAGCGATTGCAAAGGGATCTGTAAAGTTTGTCAACAAGGCAGCGGGTTATCCGTCAAAAATGGTCAGGCATATTGTGGAAAAGAAATGATAAGCGATAGAACCAAACTCAAGCTACTGTTTTTCATTTTGTTGGCGGCTGCAATTGCGATCATGATTCAGTCAATCCCAACGATTGACGGGTATTCGTTACCTGAGCATTTAGCATTAACAACGGA
>PJEL010002520.1_pt1 | contig 16644 bp, 16 predicted proteins | sample 1853271 | NCBI WGS metagenome assembly PJEL01 (sample SAMN08108733, study PRJNA415343) | Invertebrate metagenome, whole genome shotgun sequencing project. | host: Globobulimina | place: Sweden: Gullmar Fjord | collected 2015-08
TAAAACAGAAACTATAATAGTTACAGTGTTTTTAATTGAAAATTTAATTAAATCCATTTATTTATCCTATTTTACTTTACTATTATTTAAAATTTTTACAGCCATATCAGGGAAAACTCTTTCATTACCTTTTACAACAATATTCATACCTTCAACTAAACCTTTTCCAACAATAGCAGCATCTGTTCCAATAAAACCAATAATTTTAATAGGAATCATTACAGCTTTATCATTAACAGTTGCAAAAACTACATCCATATTAAATCTTTTAATAACCGCATCTCTATTAATAACTAAGGCATTTATCTTAGCATTTTTTGAAAATTTAACTTTTGCTTGTGCACCATCAAAGATAAACATATCTGATACATTTGCTTTAAATCTAACAGGGAAAGTTCTTGTTAATTTATCACCACTTGGAATAGCTGCATATAGTTTCGCTTTTACTGATTTTCCAGCAATTATTACATCATATATTTCACCATTTTTTAATCCATTTACAAATGTAAGTGGTAAATTAAATATAATTTCTAATTCTTTTGTATTAACAATTGTTGCTACTTGTGAACCTACACTTAACCATTCTTTTAAATTAATATTTTTTTCTACAATTACACCAGAATAAGGAGCTGTAATTATTTTTTTACTTTTTTGTATTTTTAATTCATTTAATCTTGCTTTTGAAGAAATAAGGTTTTCATTTGCAACATCATAATCAACTTTTGCGTCATCAAAAACTTTTTGTGCAATAGATTTTTTTGCAACTAAAGCTGTATATCTTTGATAATTCTTTTTTGCATTTTTAAGTTGTACTGTATACATATTTACAGATGATTTAGCTGCATTAATTTGTGCATTTAAAATATCTGAATCAATAGATATTAAAACATCACCTTTTTTTACTTTTTTTCCAACTTCAAAATTTATTTTTTTTGCAATACCTGAACTTTCACTTGCGATTTTTGATTTTTTATCAAAAGTCACTGTTCCTATAAATTCTTGAAGTGGATTAACTTCTGATTTTTTTATTACATCTGTATTAACTAAGGCAACAGGTCCTGCAGCATTAACATTTGAAAATGTAACAAAAACTAAAATTAAACTTGCGATTATATTTTTTCTCATTATTAGTTTCCTTGTATTATTAATTTTTTTACTATTTTACTAACTATTGGTCCAACTATTAAAATAATTGGGAATGCAAAAGCAAAGGCTTTTACAAAAGCTTCTAACCATATAATTATAAATCCATCAACTAAACCTAAATTTATGTATGTAATTACTAAACTCATTATAAATGACATGAATAATGACATAAAGAACGAAAATATCAATCTTTCATATTTTTTATTAAACATTTTTAACCTCAATTAAATCAAATAAATTATTTATGAATAAGTTACAAGATTTTTTAGAATCAAAACCATTTTCCGTCATTTTTAAAAGCCCCAAACCTTTTTCAAAAATCAATAATCCTTCTACAAAATTCATAGATTGAGGGATTAATTCTTTATTATCAATTCCTTCTTGAATAACTTTTCTTAATTGAAAATCAAGAAATTGATTACATGTTGTATTAAATTTCCACATTGCTTCATTTTCTTCAGATAAAACAATAGATATATATTCTTTGTACCCATTAAAATGCTTCAAGTTTTCAGGACTATCATTTAAAACAAAGTTAAAAAAGTGAAATATTTTTTCTTTCGTTGTTTTAATATCTTTAATAGTTTCTAAAAAATCATTATGATAACTTTCAATATGAATATTTATAATTTCAAAAATTATATCTTCTTTATTCTCAAAATATTCATATACAGTACCCTTACCTATTCCGGCAGTCTTAGCAACTTGAGCAACTGTTAATTTTTTTATACCTACATCATGAATTAGATCAGAACATGAGATTGCAATTTGTTTTCGTTTTTCATCTTTGTTTACAACTTTAGGTGCGATGACTATCCTTTTTTTAGTTATTTATTAATTGACTGACCGTCGGTCAATAAAATGCAAGTATAGTAATTTTTTTCTTAAAGTTGTTTTAAACTGACCAGTGGTCAGTTATGGAATTTATAAATTAGTTTATCTTTTTTTTAGTTTTTGAAGTTCTTCTTCTCTATGAGCAATTACATCACGTAGATCATGTATTTTATTAACTTGTTCGGATACTCTTTCTTCAAGCTTTTTTATATTTGCTGTTGTTTCTACAATAGTTTTTTTATGTTCAACTATTGTGTCTGCAAGTTTTGAATTCTTTTCTTTTAATTCAAGTTTTCCTTGTGAAGCTATTTCAATTTTTGAATTAATACTAGAAATCATTTTATTATTTTTTTCTTCTATACTTTTAATCTCACCTTCATAGTGATTAATTTGTTTTACTAGTTTTAAAGAACGCATTTGTTCATGTTCTAATTGATCTTTCATTTCTTTTGTTTGACTAATTTCTGATGTTAAAGAGTCTATTTTTGTTAAAAGATCACTCTCTTTTTGTTTAGTTTCTTTTAAATTTAGAATTACTTTCTTTTTAAATTCTCTTTTTTCATTTTCATCATCAGTTGTTAAAAATCTAATTCCTATATAACCAACTATTTCATCACCACTTGAATCATGCAAGGGTGAAATAGTTGCATTAACATGATAAGGTGTTCCATCAGCAGCTAGATTTTTCACTTTACCTTGCCATTGTTCACCTTTTTTTAGATTTTCCCATAAGCCTTTAAATGCAGCTTTAGGCATATCAGGATGACGAACTGTATTATGAGGTTTACCAATTAAACTTTCTCTTTCATATTGTGCAATTTCACAAAAGATATCGTTTACATAAGTAATATTACCTTTTAAATCCGTTTTAGAAACAATCGCAACTTTATTTAAAGCATCAATATAACTTTGTGTTTCTTCATTATTTTGAACTGATTTATTTACTTCAAACTTATCTTTACATGCTTTGGATACAGTAATCATTAGTTCTTTTAGATTTACTGGTTTTTTTAGAAATGAAGTAATATTATATTTTATAGCTTCAATAAATACATCAGCATTTTCATCATTTGACATTAAGATAAAGGGTATTTTTTCATCATAAATTCTCATTTGTTTTAATAACTCTAATCCAGAAGAACTTGGTTTTGATGTTCCACATAATATTAAATCAATATGTTTTCGATGTGCTTTATAAATAGCTAAAGCTTCTAATTCACTCGAAACAATATATATTGACTTTAATACTGATTTCAAAACAACAGATACTTCCGTTCTTACTTTTATATCATCTTCAATATAAATAACTGAGATTTCTTTAAAGTTTTTAATCATGTGAACACTCTCCTCTTTTTATTAAATAACAAAAATTAAAATATTTTTTAGTTATTATAGTTAATAAAGATATAAAATAACTTAAAAAAGTGTCACTTTAGTGACATATTTCATTTTCATAACTAAATTTTTAAATTATAAAAACATAATAAATATTAGTTAATAAATTTTATTATTTGATTATTATATTTTATTTGTATAAGAGTTAAACATTAGATATATAGATTTATAACATATAATTTATTTTGATTCTAAGCCTTAATATCCCCTATTTATCATTTATTATCTAATAAAAGTTTTATATATAAACTACTCTTAATTATAAATCTATGTATAAGTAACTATTAAATAATATTTTAGTAGATTAATAAAAAGGATTTTAAATGAAAAAAATATTATTAAGTTCAATCTTAGCATTAGGATTAAGCATAAATTTAAATGCTTATGAAATAAATGGAGATTTAGGTGTAAAATGGACAGGATTTAAGACAGAAAAAAAAGCTCCTGTTTCTGGTACTTTTAAAGATATTAAATTAAGCATTCAAAATAATAGTGATTTAAATAAGTTTTTAACAAGTGCAAAAGTTGAAATTCAAACAGCTTCTTTTGATTCAAAAAATCCATTTAGAGATAAAAATATTACTAGTACATTATTTTCTCTTGTAAGTTCAAAAGTAATCAAAGGTACGATTAAAAGTGTAAATGAAAATAATAAGAGTTTAGTTTTAAATGTAACAATGAATGAAGTTAAAAAAGAAGTACCAATGACTTATAATATTAAGGATGGAGAAATTATAGCAAAAGGAAGTATTGAAATCCTAGATTATGATATGAAAAACCCTTTTATAGCATTTGCCCAAAAATGTGCAAGTTTTCATGCAAACAAATCTTTTTCTGATGTAAATATAGAATTTACTATTCCATTTAAATAAAAGACAAGGCTTTAGCCTTATCTTTTACGAAGAACAAGATAGTTTTAAATTTGAAAATTCAAGAGGTGTTGAGCCTGAATATTGTTCAAAGTTTTCATGTTCATCAAATGGATTTTGTGCAATATTTAATAAATCATTTACCAAAGAATAGTCACCTTCATGTGCTAAAGTTATTGCTTCTTGAAGCATATAGTTTTTGATTATATATTTTGGGTTTATATTTTTCATAATTTCATTTCGTTCTTCAAATGTACTTTTTTCATCTTCACAAACTTTTTTATAAGAAATAAACCACTTTTCTAAAGGTTCTGTAAATACTGCTAAATTTAATATTGAAGATACATCATCAAATGACTTTAAAGATGTAAGTTTATAAAAAAATAAATTGTAATCAATTTTAGAACTTTCTAATGCTCCAATAAGTTCTAAAATCAAATTTAAATTGTTGTTTCCACTTTTTGAACTATTAGTCCCTAATCTTTTATTCATTAATTCTAAATATATATTTTCATGTTGTGGTAAAAATGTTTTCATATATTCAAGTAATTTATCTACATCACATATTTCTTTTAGTGCTTGTGCTAAAACTATTAAGTTCCATCTTGCAACATAGGGTTGATTATTATAAGAATATCTTCCCTCTTGATCTGTATGATTACAAATACAATTTTTTTCAAAATAATCCATAAAAGCATAAGGGCCATAATCAATAGTAAGTCCAGCCATTGAAAAATTGTCAGTATTTAAAACACCATGCATAAATCCATATGTTTGCCATTTTGCTACTAAAGAAGCCGTTTTATCTACTAATGAATAAAACATTTTTTCATATTTATTTTTTTCATTTTCCAAGTTGGGATAAGATTGTTTTATTACATAATCTGCTAACTGAGTTAAATTTTTTTTAGAATTTTTTGTATTTGCAAAAAATTCAAATGTCCCTATTCTAATCCAAGAAGGAGATAATCTCATAACAATAGAACATGACTCTTCTTCCCACTCTCTATGTGCATAAGAATCTGAGTCAATAATTCCTAAGGCTCTTGTTGTTGGAATATCTAAAGCATGCATTGCTTCACTCATTATATACTCTCTAATAGAAGATCTTAATACTGCCCTACCATCACCTTGTCTTGAATACTTAGTAAGTCCTGAACCTTTTGTTTGTAAATGCCAGCCTTTTACACTTCCTAGATTTATAGCTCTTCCATCTCCTAATTGTGGTACAAAATAACCAAATTGATGTCCTGCATAAACCATTGAATATGGAGTTGATCCCTCTTGTAATTTATTTCCATTAATAAAATCTAAAAAATCTTCATTTTTACACTCTTCATAATCTAGGTCTATTAAATCACAGGCTTGTTTATTATACGATACTAATTTTGGTTTTTTTAATGGTGTTGGTTTTAATTTCTGATATAAAGTATCATCAAAATCAAAATAATCAACTTCTAATTTAATTTTATTTAATTTCATAATTCGTTCTCTTTTAGTAAGTATTTGATTGTATTAAATTCACAATATCGAAAGTACTTATAAAAGAAGATAAAAATTGTCTTCTTTTAATTTTTATTAATAATTAACAAATTCATCTAAACAATCTCTACACATAACTTTAGTAGAATCACCCAAAGGACTAAAATGAAAAAATTATTCGTAATTTTACTTTTAAGTATCAGTTCATTATTTGCATTTGATCATTTAACTGCAGATGATTTTGATAAAAAAATTAGTAATAAAAATGTAATTATTGATTTTTACGCTTCTTGGTGATATGCTTGTAAGACTTTAGGTAAAAGTTTAACAAAATACGATGCAAGCAAAACACAAGACGTAACAATTTATAAAGTTGATATTGAAGATCAAAAAGAGCTAGCTAATAGATTTAATGTACGAAGTATTCCTGCATTAGTTTATATTAAAAACGGTAAAATTATTGCTCAAGAAGTCGGAGTTAGAAGCGAAGACGAACTTAAAGAAAACGTAGAAGAATATTTTCAGTAAGGCATAAGCTTACTGAAAATATTTTATTATGCTCTTAAGTTTCTATTTGCAATATTTTCTATTAAAACAGTTGCATAAGAAGCTTTTGGAAGTGTAAATTTCACTTTACACTTTTGAGTTTCTTTACTATAACTTACACTTATATCAGTAGGATAGACAAGAGCATCTCGTCTATAACCTTTTTCTTGAATATATTGATCATCATATTTTTCTTCAATTTCTCTTGCTTTAAAAATACTTCTAAATGCTTTTTTACCTGGTAATAATCCAGTTGGTACAATTTTTTTAGCTTTAAAATCTTTTAACATTTCTTCTGTTATATTTTTAGGAGTAAAAAATTTATCACTTGAATATTCTCTAAATACTTCTCCTCCAAGTGTAGCAAAATTCTCATCACTCATTTTAAGACGTTCAACTAACCATTTATTAAAGAAATCACTTTGATAAGCAGATACTAACATCTTAGATATTTTTCTATCTCTTATTTGATAATCTTCATAAATATATCTTCTTGCTTTTTCTAAATTTTCAGCACCATCATGACCAAATCTTTGAAAACCAAAATAATTAGGCATTCCAACTTCTGAAATTTGTTTTAAAAGTTTTTCGATTTTTCCAACATCTTGTGCTTTAACTTCATGTAAATTTATTTCAAACTTATTTCCAATTAAATCACCAATGTTTAATTTTGTTCCATGAAGTGTTGTTTCAAGAATTTTAATTTTATTGTGTCTAAATTGTTTTAAATCTTTTGAATACTTTTTTGGAATAGAAATATATTGTGTAGTTGTTGCATTTTTATCTTTAAGACCTGCATATCCTAATTCATTTTCATAAATTTGAAGACCTTTTGATAAACTTTCAAGTAAATCCCATGTACCTAGTTTTGTTTTTTTTATCTTAGCAATAATAAAATTACCTCGACCTGCAAACTTAATTGGCACTTCTTCAACTATAAAATCATCAACGTTTTGATAGAACTTAAAATCTAGTTTTTCGTGTTTTTGTAAGAATTCTCTTTTTATCATATTTATATCTTTATTTAATTTTTTGTATTATAGTGAAATTATCATTTAAAAGGATTATTATGGATATGAAAAACATAGAAAATATCATTAAAGAGTTTTCAAAACAAAGAGATTGGGATAAATTCCACAATCCAAAAAATATTTCTATGGCATTAAGTGTTGAAGCTTCTGAACTCTTAGAAATTTTTCAATGGTTAGATTTAGACCAAGCAGCTAATTTAAGTAAAGAAAATCATGAACATGCAAGAGAAGAAATAGCAGATATTGCAGTATATTTAATAAGAATGTGTATGACTATGAATATTAACTTAGAAGATGCAATTAAAGATAAAATGAAACTAAATGCAATCAAGTATCCATTATTAGATAAAGATGGAAATAAAATAAACTATGGAACAAAAAACTAGAAACTCTAGAACCTAAAAGATAAAGAAAATTCTTTATCTTTTAATGATAGGCGTAAATTGGACTTTGAGTAATTTTGATATCTTTTGTCATTTCCTCTCCAAAAACATCATATACTTTTTTGAAATCTGTTAATTCAACTGGTTCTTCTTTTTGAGTCCAAACAATATCAAGTTTTTTACCTTTATTATTTGTACATGTTAAAACGTGTAAACCACTTGCATCAGAATATTTTTCAACTTTGCAATTATCTAAAAAGTCAATCATAGTTTTAAAAGCATAAAAAGCTTTTCTTTTTTCTAATTTACCTTTTTTTACATATGTAAGACCAAATGTAGAAGAAACAAGTTGAAACCAATATACAGATTGAATTTTTTTTGTTCCTAATGCTAACATATAATATCGAACCATATAATTAGCATAATCTTCTTCACTAACGGCATTTTCATTTGCTTCTTTTTGTTCTTTTATATGCCATGAAGCTTCTGATATTATCACATCATTTTTTGCTTTTATTGCTAGTATTGCAATAGCATAAATAGTATTTATTTGTTTTATTAAATCAAATGTAATCTTTTGAGGATTCTCAGGGAAACCTTGTTTATCTACATATAAAAGTGCTGATACTTTATCAAACTTCATAGCAAACTTATTAAACATTGTTCTTAGTGTACTTTTTAAATCAAAGCCTTTTACACTTGAACCTATTAAGATATTATTTTGAAACTTTTCATTTCTTACACTTTGAACTATTGTAAAAAATTCTAAATATTCACTAATACTAAAAAATCCCCATTTATTTTCATTTGTAGCATTTCCTATTTGGTAATTATTACAAATTCCTTTAAATGTAGAAAAAATCAAAGTTATATTTTCTCTTAAAAGTTTTTTATCTTCAATATTTTCTCTATCTTGAATGATATTTAAAGTAATATTTTTACCTTTAAAAGACTCCACAAATTCTTTATATTTTAAAAGATTGTTTATATCTGATAATGGAATTCTTATCATTAAATCTTTACAGCCTAATTCATTTACTAATTGTGCTTGTTCTTCGTATTTATCGATATTTACATTTAATGCAAAAAAGTTTTTGAATTGATTGTTTTTACTTTTATAAACATACCCTAAAACAATAGTAAAAGGTAAAAAAAATGCATTTACAAAAGAAGAATATATAGTATTTTTCTTTGCTTTACTTTGCATTTGCTTTTCATAACTTTTATCTACTATTTCATTTGGTTCATCTAACGTATTATTCCATGTAAAATTTGTATTTTTGATAGTTTATTCCTTTTATTTTTTAACAATAAAGTCTAAAGAAGACAGTAAACCTGCTGTTCCATCTTTTTTAATATATATTGATGAAGATTTTAATTGTGCAATACTATTATTAACAGAAGTATTATAGGTAAGTTTAGATGAGATATCACTCAAATATAAAGCACCAATACCACTTTGACCTAATCCAATTAGTTTATCTTCGCCCTGTTCATCTTTTGTCCAAATGAGTAAATCTTTAAATACTTCATCATTTTCATCAATCCATGAGTTTTCATCTTCATTATATTCTCTTAATTCTTCAAATCCTAAGTTATTTTGTACTCCTAGAAGTTCACTTCCATTATCTATTTTTCCATTGTGATTTTTATCTATTGCTAAAAAAGCGTTACCACTTTTTAACAAGGGAACTTCTTCTTTTATTCCATCATTATTTAAATCAAACATAAATGTCATTTCATTACTTAGATTATCTAAAGCATTTTCATTTCCTGCGTAATTAATAACTAAGGGATCTAAAAAAGATATATCTTTAAACTCTATACTTTCTTTATGTTTTTCATAAAATTCTTTTGAATACGATATATTCAAATCTATTTCTATATTTTTGTTTTGAGTTTTTATAATTCCTTTAGCTTCTATATTTACAGAATCTTTTTTTGAATATTCAAATGAACGCTCAGTTTTAAATACACGTTGAACAAGTTCTTTTTCTTCTAAAGAGGAAGAATCGTCTTTATTTTTATAAGGATAAAGTTTTATTCCTTTTATTTCTAAAAAACCTTCTAAAATTAGTTCTACGATAAATTTAGGAACTTGTTTTATTCCTGTTAATTCATCTTCATAATTTTTCACTGCAAAAAACTGAGGCTCTTCAGGGTTTTTTATTGCTGTAATATTTGATTTATTTACTTTTTGCATTAAATTTTCAGTACTTAAAAGAGTCGTTTCAAAACTTGATTTAGACTCAATATCAATATCATAAGAACTTGAACTTTCGGCTTTCATATTTACTTCTGAGGACTGAATTATCATTGTGAATCCTTTTAATTTTCATTACCTTCAATGCTATTGTAAGAATATGTCGATATTACGCCATCTTCAACCATATAAGAAATCTCAATTGGTCTACAACATACTTCACAATCATCAACTAAAGTAGTATATTCATAAACACCAGTATCTAATAAAACAGATATTGCTTGTAAACAGTATGGACATTGGATATGAATTTCTTCCATTAACTTAACCTTTTTTCTTGATTAATATCTTTTTTTAATTACAATGAATCTATATATTATATAGGAGTTGAAAATGGCACTAGATAATACAATTATCCTAAATCAATAGGTTCTTGCTGTGTAGCACAATGTATACTACCTCCACCAGAAGCAATTCCATCTATTCTTATTTGTTCAATAACTCTATGTGGATATGCTTTTTCTAGAGTGTTTTTTGCTTTTTTATCAGCATAAACATCCCCAAAGCTTTGCATAATAACAGCCTTATTACATAAATAATAGCCAATATATCCAGCTGCAAAACTTTTAGTTCCATACTTTTCATTTATTTCTTGTGGATTTTCTAAGAGTGTAATTTTAAATTTATTTCCATTTAAATCTCTAGTATTTTCTAAAATAGAAATATTTTCTTTTGTAAGTTTATGTTCATAAGAATCTTCATAAGGTTCATATGCCACAATAATTTCATTACTACTTATGAATCTTGCATAAAAGTCAGTATGTCCATCTGTAATATCTTTGCCTTTTATACCTTTTAGCCAAATGATTTTTTCTAACCCTAAAAAATATTTTAGTTCTTTTTCTACTTCTTTTTTACTTTTATTTGGATTTCTATTATCATTTAAAATACAAGATTCACTCATTATAGCAAGACCTTCACCATCAACTTCAAAACACCCTCCTTCTAAAATAAGGTCTGTTTCAATTCGTTTTACATTTGATTTTTTACATACAGATTTAGCAATAGTAGAATCAAGTTCATGTTCTTGATCTTCACCCCAGCCATTAAAATTAAAATCAACTCCGAACTTTTCATTTTTCTTATTGTAAACAAAAGTAGGACCAGTATCTCTAAGCCATAAATCATCAATATCTTTTTCAACTAATGTAATAGAATAATTATAAGAATCTAAATCCCCAAGAAGTTCAATAGCTTCAGTTTTATCATATTTATTTACAAGTATAGAAACAGGCTCATATTTTGCAATAGTTTTAGCAATAAGTGCTAAATTTCTTTTTACTTCTGGAATTTGTTTTTTTGCCCAAATATAATCACTTGACACAAATGACATCCATGTTTGTTTATGTTTTTGCGATTCTTCTGGCATATAAAAATCAAAAGTTTTTTCTTCTTTATTTAATACATTTGCATTAATATTTATGGAAAATCCTAAAGTTAATAGAGAACTTGTATAAAGAAATTTTCTTCTTGAAATCATTTTTAAATCTTTTTTTATTTGATTATAACTTTTTAAAGTCTAAATATATATCTAAAAACACAAAGATAATTGCATTATTTAATCAAATGCTAATATTCTTTTGATTAAATCACAATTATTAGCTAATAACAATCTTAAAATAAGCCCTTATACATTAAAATTCAACATAATATAAAGGGAATACACATATGAATAAAAATTTAGAATCTATCACACCAGATAGACCAAATATCATAACTTCTGAAATTGAAGCTATAAGCTTCTATCGTAAAATGGATATTAAAGCAACGGTTAAAGATATGATTGCAGGGAAATATGTAATTGTTGAAGAATTTTATAGTAATGGTTTACTTGTTTTAGGTGAATTAAAAAAGAGACTTTCATTTAAATACACAGATAAAAGTTTTCAAGGACAACGTGCATATAGAAGTGCTTTTAGAGAAGCATCTCATAGATTACTAATAAAAGTAAAAGACAATAAATTAACAGTAAAAAAAGGGCCAAAAGTTGGTTGGTTAGAACTATTATATCCTGAAGTTTCTGAATTTTATGTATCTTTTCCTGAAGTTCAAGGAATGAATAGTTCATGGGAATGGTACAAAAAAGGTATTGAAATTAAGACTTTAGATATAACTCTTAAACCTTATTATAATACATACTTTCCAACAAGATTTGATCACTTAAAACTATTTGATAAATGGTTGAAAAAATATGATGGTTCAAAAGAAAAAGCTATTGAAATTGGAGTTGGTTCTGGTGTTTTATCATTTCAATTAATCCAAAATGGTTTTAATGATATTTTTGCAAGTGATACAAATAAAAATGCAATAATTGGTGTTAATCAAGAATGTAAAAGATTAGGATTTGAAGATAATATTACACTAAGTCAAGGTGATTTATTTGAAAATTGTGATGTAAAAGCAGATGTAATTGTATTTAATCCTCCATGGATAAAAGCAAAACATAAACTTGAAGAAGGAATAGATAAAGCCATGTATTATGAAGATGGTTTATTTGACAATTTCTTTGAACAAGCTCAAAATCATCTTAACCCTGATGGAAAAGTTGTTTTAATATTCTCTAATCTTGCAGAAGTAGTAGAAAAAGGAAGTGCTCATCCAATCATTGAAGAACTAAGAAACAATGGTAGATTTAGAAAAGATTTACATCTTACAAGAGAAGTAAGAGCATCTTCTAGAAGAACTAAACGTGAAGATAATAGAAAGAATGAAAAAGTTGAATTATGGGTTTTAACGCCTAAAACAAAGTAACAATTCGAAGACTAAAAAAAAGCCAATATAAGATACCTCATCCTATATTGGCTTTTTTCTTATTATGATTATACTAATAAGTTTTTGATACTCTGCTCATCTAAATTCTCTTTAAATATTTCTTCATCTTCAATTTGTAAAAGATAATTTTCATTTAAACTAATAGCTTTTTCTAAATCTTGAATTGCATGTTCTTCTTGTTGTAAAACAGAATATGCTTTTGCTCTTTGATAAAAGGCATCTGCATAATTATCATCAAGACCTAAGGCTTGGTCACATAATTTTAATGACCAGTTAGCTTCTCCTAGATTTAAAGCAGCATCTGCTTTAAAAGTAATAGCTTCAATATCATTAGGTCTAGTTTCCAAAATTTCATCATAGATTTCTATCTTACCAGAAGGAGTTGCTTCTGTAGATGCTCTTAACCATAATGAGTGAATTAAATTCATATCAATAATATCTTGTTCATTCTGTTTCACTTGAGAAGCACGTTTTGAAAGACTTTCTTCAAAAGCACTCATTCTTAGTTCATATTCATTAATTGTTTTAGATGTTTTTTCTTCAATCTTACTTCTAACTTTTTCGTTTATTTCTCGAATTGAAGTCCATCCAATTATTACTAAAATAGAACTGGCAGTTGCAATAATATAAAACATATTATGTATTGTTGATTTTGCATAGTTAATTACACTATTATTTATATCAACTTCTTTTTTTGCTAAAGTACTATGAATTTCAACTTTTAAATTTCTGTTTTCTTCTCTTAATTGTTTTATTTCATTTAAAATATAGTTTTCTACAAATGGATTATAAAGAGGTTTTTCTAGCTTTGATACTTTTTCTTGTATATTCATTTGTTTTACATCTGTGTTTGCATTTAGACTAAAACTAAATATAAAAACAATTAAAATTAAATACTTCATAGGACTTCCTTATTTTTGGGAATTATAATCTATATAGTTGCAAAATACTCTTAATCGAATCTTAATTTTTAATATATAGAAATCATATCCAACCCATTTGAGATGAATATTTTATTAACATTAAAAAACACATTATGATAACAATGATTCGCAAATGTAAAGGATTTATTTTAACTAAGAAATGAGAAGCAAAATAAGCCCCTATTGCTTGTCCTATCATCATTAGGATTCCAATTGTAAAAATCACTTGTCCATAAATTAAGAAAATACAAACAGAACCTAAATTTGTCGCAAAGTTCATTGTTTTTGCCATTGCCGTTGCTTTTATTAGTTCCATTCCTCTTAGAGCAATTGCAGATAAAGATAAGAAAGAACCAGTTCCTGGACCAAACATACCATCATAGAAACCAACAAAAGGAACAGCTGTATATTTATATGTTTTTTCACTCATTCTTGGTTCTGCATCAATTTCAGAAGCTTTTGGCATAAAAATGAAGTAAATACCTATAAGTAAAAGAACAAAAGGAATAACAAAGTTTAATAACTCTACATCAATAAACTGAACACAAATAGTTCCTACTGCTGAACCTATAAATGCCATTAGCATTAGGTATTTGACCTCATTAAATGTTACCTTCTTTTTTCGAAGCATCATCAATGAAGCTGTTCCACTTCCAATAAAAGCTTGAAACTTATTTGTTCCAAGTGCAAGTAAAGGAGGCATACCTGTTAAGATTAGAGCAGGAATAGTAATCAAACCACCACCCCCAGCTAAAGTATCAATAAAACCAGCAAAAACCGCAACTGAAAAAAGTATTATCATTATGTCATATGAGTAAATAGAAAAGTCCAAAATAATCTCCTTGAATTAGCGAATTATAGTCTTATTTTCTTAATAATAAAGTAGATTGTTTTATTTGGTGAATAATATTTGAAAAGAGAAGTAAGAGTATCTTAATAGAAGAATGAAAAAGTAAAATAGCCTAAAAAAGAGAAGTATACTTCTTTTTTTGATTAAAAGTAGAAGAAATAAGAAGTATACTTCCTAAAATCAGATGTCTTTACAAAGTTTACCTTTTTTATTTCCTTTAGCTTTTTTTTCTTTTTTGATATGAAAATCAACATCTTTTAGAATGTTTCTAGCATCAAATAATTCTTTTTTATGATAACCCGTATCTTTCCAAATATTAATAGCTTTTGTAATATGCTCTTTAACTTTTTTACATTCTTTTAAATCTTGATAAATCAAAGATATATTATTGTAACTAGTTGCTAAATCAGGATGTTTATCTCCTAATATCTCTTCTGTTAATTTTAAAGATTTTTCTTGATATTCTAATGCTTTTTTTAATTCTCCCATAGCTTGGTAAATAGTAGATATATTATTGTAACTAGTTGCTAAATCAGGATGTTTATCTCCTAATATCTCTTCTCTTAATTTTAAAGATTTTTCTTGATATTCTAATGCTTTTTTAAATTCTCCTATAGCTTGGTAAATAGTAGATATGTTATTGTAACTTCTAGCTAAATCAGGATGTTTATCTCCTAATATCTCTTCGGTTAATTTTAAAGATTTTTTTTGATATTCTAATGCTTTTTTAAATTCTCCTATAGCTTGATAAATTCTAGATAGCAAATTTTGACTTTTTGCTGTATATTTAGATTCTTCTCCAAAAAGTTTTATTCTAATTTCTAAAGATTTATTTTGATAATCAAAAGATTTTTTATATTGAGCAAGAGAATAAAAAAGATATGTTAAAGAATCTAAAACTCCACAAATATATTTATCTTCTTTAGTTTTAAAGGTATTTAAGAATGATTCAATTATTGGAATATACCCATTTAATCTATTTGCAATCAAAGTTGAATCATCTGGATCTATATAACTTGCAATATTTTCCAAAATAAATATAATATCTTCATAGTCAAGTTTATATTCATCTAAAATAAATGTTTTTATAATTTGATGTAATTTATAAGTATTGTCTTTTTTACTTAACCAACCTTGTTCCACTAATTTTTGAAGTTTTACTTTAAGTTTATCAATACTTATACATTTTTCTAATATTTTAAAATCTATTTCTATAGATGGAAAAAATGCTAGAATTTGTAATAACCCTTTTATCTCTTCATCTTTTACAGATAAAAATTGATTATTAAAAGTACTCTGTAAATGTTCTTGAAATGTTTTATCATCTTTTGAATCAATCTTTGAAATAGTTCCATTCTCAATATTTGTTCGTAATTCTTCTAAAGTGATATATTCTTTATTAAGAGATTTGGCAGTTAGATTTATAAATAAAGGATGATTATCTAAATATTCTAAAATATCTGATACCTCATCATCTTCATTATAAATACTTAAAAATAAGTCTTTCGCATCTTCATCATCTAGAGTATCTAAGTCTAGTTGATTTTTCACATCTATATCTGTAATTCTTGTAGTAATTAGTAAATCAAAATTTTCATTTAATACTTTTATTTTTTCAAAGTCTTCTTTATTTTCTAAATTATCTAAAAGAAGAAGATTTTTTTTAGGTAGATTTTGTAATCTTTGAATCACAGTATCAAAAGTAGCGCTATTATCAAGAAATAAACTCTCTTTAAATTTAGTGATAAATAACTCTTCTAAAGATGAAGTATCTTTTGTCATTTCAATAAATGCTATGTTTTTATATTTGTATTTATTTTCATGTAAATATTTAGATGAAATTTCACTTTTACCTACTCCACCTATTCCATTTACGATATAAGTAAGGCTATTAGAATCTAATTTTTCTTCTATTTCTAAAAGTTCTTTTTTTCTACCTATGAAATATTCATCATTTAATTCTGGTAAAACAGTTAAACTTTTAAAAGTATTTTCAATTACTTTATTTTTAACTTGACTTTCTTCTGTTTGTATTTCTCTATTTTGAATAATGTGTTTTAGTGAATTTATTTTATCTAGTAAAGGTTGTCCATGATTTTCATATTTAATAACTTTAATATTTTTATTTAGATTAGTAGGAGTAGAACCAT
>PJEL010002521.1_pt1 | contig 16639 bp, 15 predicted proteins | sample 1853271 | NCBI WGS metagenome assembly PJEL01 (sample SAMN08108733, study PRJNA415343) | Invertebrate metagenome, whole genome shotgun sequencing project. | host: Globobulimina | place: Sweden: Gullmar Fjord | collected 2015-08
TGTTCATATTAAAGTACAATATATTAATACTATACCCGGATATTGATTACTAAAACATATGAAACCCCTCGCTACAAAAACTGATCTTATAGTCCGTAAAAACACAGAGCTGTCAGCCATCCTTGAAGTCAGCAAGGTGCTTACAGCCTCCTTTGCTCTTGAAAAAAACCTACAGTCAGTCATTTCCTCACTGGGACGCCTTCTTGAAATGCAGAGGGGCTGCGTATTCCTTCTCGACCCGCTTTCCGGTGAACTGCGTATCGCTGCAGCCCACGGACTTGCGAAACACAATATAGAAAAAGGTAAATACAAGATCGGAGAGGGTATCGTCGGACGTGTCCTTGAGAAGAAAGTCCCGATGGTAATTCCCAATATCGGAGAAGAGCCTCTCTTCCTCAATAAGACAGGATCACGGCCAGAAAAAGACGGGATCTCCTTCCTATGCGTTCCGATAACCCTGAAAAATGAAGTTCTTGGAGTATTGAGTGTTGACAGGATTTATTCAAAGGAGCAGGGAAACGTTGACGATGACCTCCGGGTTTTAACAATTGTTGCATCACTAATTGCACAATTTGTAAAACTCTGGGAAAGTTATGAAAAAATCGGGAAGGAAAAAGAGAGCTTAAAAAGGGAACTTAAGGGAAAATACAACATTGGCAATGTAATCGGACAGTCGCACCGAATGCAGGAGGTATTTGAGGCGGTTCACCGCGTCGCTCCTTCTAAGGCGACCGTCCTGCTTCGCGGAGAAAGCGGCACCGGAAAAGAGCTGATTGCCAAAGCGGTTCATTATATGAGTCCACGGAGCAAAGGAGCATTTATTAAATTTAACTGCGCATCGATTCCCGAAGGGCTGCTGGAGTCAGAGCTGTTCGGCCATGAAAAGGGAGCTTTCACAGGCGCAATTGCAGCAAGAAACGGTAAGTTTGAGTTGGCACATAAGGGCACGATATTTCTTGATGAAATAGGAGATCTGCCGCCGACACTTCAGCCCAAGATTTTACGGGTGCTCCAGGAGCGGGAGTTTGAACGGGTCGGCAGCGAAAAGACGATTAAGGTCGATGTCCGGATCATTACAGCAACCAGCAGAAATCTTGAGACCCTTGTTGCCCAGGGCAAATTCAGGGAAGATTTATATTTCAGATTAAATGTTATTCCGCTCTTTCTGCCTTCCTTAAAAGAGAGGGGCGAAGATATACCTGTGTTAATTGACTATTTCCTTGATAAGTTTAATGCTGAAAACAATCGATCTATCTCAATGGACAAGAGCGCATTGCAGGTATTCCTAAATTACAACTGGCCCGGCAATGTCAGAGAGCTTGAAAACACCATCGAACGGCTCGTCATCATGTCAGGAGTAGACTTAATAACCGCAGCAGACCTGCCTGTTTCACTCAGCATTAAACACGTAAAAAGCTCGGGCACGTCAGCATCTCTTACCGCAAATGTAGGAGAGATCGAAAAGGCAAATATCATTGAAGCTCTTGAGAAGACTGGCTGGATCCAGGCCAAAGCAGCCAGAATCCTTGGAATATCTTCACGGCAGATCGGATATAAGATCAAGAAGTATGGAATAGAGCATATTGACCTTCCAAACCTGTAGAAAATCTACATAGAAATCCTACCCACAGAACTTTTACCCGAGTCAATCGATCATTGACATAATCAAATATTTTGATAAACTTACACTAAGATATAGATATCACATCTATATCAAGACCCATTCAACAGGAAGAAATGATGAACAAAAGCAGGCTCCTATTAACTCTTATTTGCATCTTATTCACCATAAGTTGTGCATACCTGAAATCAACGCGAACTGCCGACCTAAAAAGCTATACCTTAAATGTTGACGAGCAGGCAAGCACCGGAGTCCCAATGATTACAGCAGGCTACGCAACATATGCGACTGCAGCTGGCAGGCGTAACCTAGTAGAAGAACAAGACGGGTGGGAGTCCTTTGAATATGCGACAAATGACTTATTTAAAGAGGAATTCATATATACCGGCCGATCAAACAGCACCATCCACATATCCTATAAACAATATAAAAAGATCCTTTCAAGCCCTGCCTCTTCACAGGAATTAACATTTGATCTCGGATCCTCCGATACAATCACTTTCAAAAACTTTCAAATTAAAATAATGAATGCCACAAATGATTACATCCGATTTCGAGTCCTTTCCGATTAATCGCAGACTGCCGCATCAACCGCCTAGGCTTACGCGCAACCCGAATATCACATGAAAGCTCGCGAATAATATAGAAACTACGATGGTAATATTACCTATATTTCCGCCAATTTCTTGACAAATAGCCATATATTGTCACTTTGTGAAAGCATCAACTCAATCCAGCCAGAAGTCATCACAACACCCACTTCTGAATAGTTTCTATTTTTTCCTTTATTTATCAATCAGTAACTACTTCCCACACTAACCATAAATCTATGTGGACTGCAAATTTAGCCTTTAGTGGCACAAAAGTTGCAATTTAACTTAGGTAGATGCAGTAAAAACTATTAAAGGAGGTATGAATTTATTGCTTAAAATATTAGCATCCTTAGAAGGAGGATAAGATGGTAGACATTAACAATACGCATAAGAAGTGCAATATCTGCAAAAAAGAGTACACCACAATCCACACCGAAGTAAAACCGGGCGAAACTATTTGCGTTTGCAATACATGCCTGGAGACCGCAAAAAACAATTTCATATTTATCTGCATAAGCTGCGGCGAAGTATACTTAAGACCGAAAAAACAGATGATCGAACGCATTGCAGATCCAGAAACGAAAAAAGCCTATATGCTCTGTGAAGACATGCAGCTCATCCAGGGAATTGATATGTGCTTACATTGTGATCCAGCAGGCATAGTGGAACACGCAAGTAACCAAAAATCAGCACAATGCTGAGTTAGTGTGATAGAGACTAGATAATAAAGTTATTGAAAACATAAGGGATATATCGAGACAGGGTCAGCTCGCGAAGATAATACTGGTGATGCGTAATGAGACCGATAAAGCCTCATTACACATCCCTTTAAAAATCTGAAGTTCTTAATCTCCCTCAAACTCAGTTAAACTATACTGGCTATAACCCTTTTCTCTCAGCTTCTTTTCTCCGCCCACATCCGGAAGGTTAACTATAAACGCCATCTCCGCAACCGTACCGCCGATCTTTTCAATGAGAGCCGCTGCGGCCAGGGCTGTACCCCCTGTTGCAAGAAGGTCATCCACGACAAGAACCTTAGCACCTTTTTCAATGGCATCACGGTGGATCTCAACAGTATCGGTCCCATATTCAAGCGCATACTCATGGCTCTCAACATCACCAGGGAGCTTGCCGGCCTTCCTGATAGGAATAAACCCTTTCCCAAGGGTATATGAGAGCGCTCCGCCTATGATAAAACCTCTCGCCTCAATACCTGCAATCACGTCATACTCAAGGTCTTCCTTGAGGTACCGCTGGGTAAAATTATCAATAACAAGCCTGAATCCCACCGGGTCCTTAATCAGGGTAGTAATGTCCCTGAACATTATTCCTTTTTTGGGATGATCTGGAATAGTCCTTATTTTTGATTTAATTGGCATTCTGTATTTCCTCCTTTATTTCTTTGCCACTGACTTACACAGACTAACGGATAAAAAACAGTCAGTTAAAATCTGTGGCAATAAGTAGTTACTGAGAACAAATATCCTCATATTCCTTTATTTTGGGGATCGCTTTTAAGAATAGATTGATGACGTTATGCGCATTTTCCTGCATCGTCTTTTTAATCATCTCCCATGTTACCGGCTCTTCTTCTTCATGCCAGCAGTCATAGTCCGTTGACATTGCGACTGCTGCGTAATGAATTTTCTTCTCACGAGCAAGGCAGACCTCGGGTACGGTACTCATATTAATAATGTCCGCATTCCATCCTCTGAACATATGGCTCTCCGCCACTGTCGAAAAACGCGGCCCTTCGATCGTAACAACTGTTTTGTCTCTGTGATATGTAAGGCCCAGTTCCCCTGCCGATGAAGACAGCAGGTCAATGAGATTAGGACAAAACGGCTCTGCCATTGAAGTATGCACTACAACATTCTCATCAAAGAACGTCACTTCTCTCTTTCTTGTATGATCTATAAACTGTCCGGGGAAGACGATGTGGCCCGGCACAATTTCTTCACGAAGCGACCCGACCGCGGTTGCCGCAAGGATATGCGTACAGCCCTGATCTTTCAGCGCCGAAATATTCGCCCTGAAATTGACCTTTGAAGGAGAAATCGAGTGGTCCTTGCCGTGCCTGGCAATAATCGCCACGTCAACACCTTCAATAGCTCCGCAAGTCAGTACAGATGATGGAGCGCCGTAAGATGTTTCAACAGAAATCTCTTTTGCATCCTTTAAAATATCAGGATCATCAAGTCCTGAACCTCCGATGATTCCTACTTTGACCATGTATTGACCTCTTTTCTTTGGTTTTTTTGCTTGATATGAGGATAAAACGAATCTTTTATATTAGTTAATTTTCACGGTAAAAAGCAAAACATATTACCGAAATGCCTATTCAGGAAGTACCATAACACACCCCAAAGTCCTCCGTGTAGCATACTATCCAGCCGATTTAATACAATAGTAAAAACTCCTCGAGGTGGTCAGTCTTGAAATCTGTTTTTTCAGCATCAGTAAGGGAAGTCGTTGAACTGGTACTCCAGAGCGGAGACCTTGATCTCGCGACCTTTTCTCAATCATATACACAAGATCCAATAAGGATCCACCAGATAATACAAAGTCGGCGGCCCGAAGAATACACATCTGAAGTCCCCGTTTCCCGAAGTATCGAGGGCGATGACTTCGTACTGAATCTCGGCGGGAGGATCGACGGCGTTTACATATACCCGAACCGGACTGTCATAGACGAAATCAAGACTACGACATCAGACCCGGAATCAGCAGCACGGGCAAAAAAGGCAGTCCACTGGGGGCAGGTGAAGTGTTATGCCTATATGTATGCATGTGAGCACAATCTTGATACCATTACAGTCCAGTTAACGTATTACGGTATGGAATCCCGCAAAACCGTCGAGGTCCACGAAGACTGTACACGGACCGAACTTGAACGCTTCATAAATGACCTCGCTGTCCGATACATAGAGTGGGTAAAAATCCGGGAGGCGTGGAAAGAAAAAAGGGACCATTCGATCCGTGAAATGGAATTCCCTTTTAAAAACTGCCGCACCGGCCAGCAGACAATGATGGATGAAGTCCTTCGCGGAATAGTTAACAGCAAGCAGGTGTTTGTCCAAGCGCCCACCGGCATCGGAAAGACCATAGCCGCTCTCTACCCCGCGATCAAAACAATGCCTGACAACGGCACGGACAAGGTATTTTTTCTCACAGCGAGGACAACAGGAAGGATCGTGGCCGAGAAGGCCCTTTCTGAATTAAGAACCGGAAGTCTGCGTCTCAGCTCATTGACCTTAACGGCCAAAGAAAGGATATGCGCCTGCCCGGACTGCTCATGCACCCCTTCCGAGTGCCCCTACGCAAAAGGCCATTATGACAGATTGCCCGGAGCAATTAAAGAAGCTCTGGACTATGACTCTCTGACTCAGCCAACAATCAGCATACTCTCAAAAAAACACAGGGTTTGCCCCTTTGAGTTTTCACTAGACCTCTCCCTCTGGTGCGACTGCATCATCTGCGATTACAATTATGCGTTTGCCCCCCGCGTATATCTACGCCGCTTCTTTACCGATGTCAATAACCCTTTTGTCCTGCTTATTGATGAGGCGCATAATCTGGTAGACAGGAGTCGGGACATGTTCTCGGCTGAACTTGATAAGCAGGAGATACTAATAACAAAGAAACTCATTAAAGAAAAACTCCCAGATGTGTACAGCGCACTCGGCAAAATTAATACCGGTATGTTGACGCTGCTAAAAGAGTGCGATGAACATAATGGCGCTTATTACGACCAGGAGCCCCCCGCAGCCCTCTATGATGACCTTACAAACTTCATTCATGCAGCGCGGCGCTGGCTGGCGAAAAATCATAAGACAGCGTTCCGGCAAAATCTAATCGAACTCTTTTTCACAATAAATAATTTCCTCATGATCAGTGAACTCTATGACTCCCACTATGTGACCTGTTATACCACTGACAACAAAAACCTGAAGATAAAACTCTACTGCATCGACCCGTCAACACTCATGCAGGCGGCATGGGCGCGCTGCAAAAGCCTTGTATTTTTCTCCGCTACGCTGGTGCCCATGGCATATTTTATCAGGATACTCGGATGCGACCCGAATGCGAGAAAGGTCGTGCTCCCCTCCCCCTTTCCCCGTGAAAATCTCGAAGTCATGACCGCGTCCCGCATCTCGACACTCTATAAAGCACGAGAGGCCACCAAAGCAGCAGTCACTGAAATGCTAATTACTCTCGCTGAATCAAAACAGGGCAACTACCTTTTCTACTTCCCGTCATATGCATACCTCGACCTTATATACCGCCACTTTACCGAAACGCATACCGCAGTCCGGACTATCAGGCAAGAACGTGAATTCTCAGAAAAGGACCGCTCTGACTTTCTAGATCTTTTCCATAATGAGCGGAATGATTCGCTTGTCGGCTTTGCGGTCATGGGCGGCATTTTCGGTGAAGGCATAGACCTCGTCGGAGACAGACTGACTGGCGTTGCAGTCGTGGGAGTGGGACTTCCCGGCATATCACCGGAGCGCGATAGTATCAGAGATTACTTCAATCGGAGTGATAGTAAAGGTTTTGAATTTGCTTACCAGTATCCTGGGATGAATAAGGTTCTACAGGCTGCAGGGAGGGTGATCCGTACGGAAAATGATCGTGGGATTGTTCTGCTTATTGATAGGAGGTTTTTTGGTGGAGAATATCAAGCACTAATGCCTGCTGAATGGGACAAACAATTCGCAGCATCCGCAGGGCAGCTTTCATTGAAGTTGAAACAGTTTTGGTACAATTGAAAATGTGGCGCTACCCCGAACCGATTTCCATAAGAATAAAGGAAGATATTAACCAGTACCTCCCCTAGCCCCTCCTTGTAAAAGAGGGGGAATACTGCTCTCTCCTTTTTAAGGAGAGTCGCAATTGGTATTTGGCTGTTTCTTTGTCATTTCATCTTTGTCGTTAACCCCCTTTTTGAGTGCTTCCGGGAGATGCAGGTCTGGACGCGTTAAAAATTAAAAAGTGTCTGAGCGCAGCGAGTTTTTTTTAATTTAGCGGCCAGACCGGAATATCACGGAAATTAAGCAATCACGTGGGGCGGTTTTTCTTGGTTCCGTTCTTTTGGGCGGCCAAAAGAATGAACCGGGGTTTGGGGCAGCGCCCCATTAGATAATAATCTTTTATCGTGACAACCAGCAAAATATGACCTAAAATCACATTAACCGTAAGAACAATCCAAAGGAGATAAAATGAATCCATCCAGCTTATTCACCCCCCTCACAATCGGAAACCTCCAATTAAAAAACAGAATCGCCATGGCCCCAATGACAAGAGGACGTGCCGGTGCCGAACGAGTACCAAATGACATTATGGCAAATTATTACCATCAGAGATCCGGTGCAGGACTGCTGATAACCGAAGCGACCGTAATTTCACCACAAGGTAACGGCTGGATTGATTCACCCGGGATCTACACAGATGAGATGACAGATGGCTGGAAAAAAATCACAGAAAAGGTTAAACCAACAGGCACACCAATATTTCTGCAGCTTTGGCATTGCGGCAGAGTTTCTCATCGTGATTTCCATAACGGGGAACTTCCCGTTTCCGCATCAGCGATAAAGCTCAACGGCGATTCCATCCATACCCCTCTAGGCAAGAAGCCATACGAAACACCTCGTGCATTATCAGTAGATGAAATTAAAGAGACAGTAAATGATTACCGCAAGGCAGCAATACGAGCATGGGCAGCAGGTTTCTCCGGAGTAGAAGTGCATGGTGCTAATGGGTATTTGATAAATCAATTCCTTGATTCAAAAACTAATCATCGCGATGACCAATACGGGGGAAGCCTCGAAAACAGATTCCGTTTTTTTAAAGAAGTGATTGAGGCCGTGTCAGAGGTCTGGCCTCCGGAACAGGTAGGTGCCCGCATTTCGCCAAATGGAATTTTCAATGACATGGGCAGCGAAGACTTTAAAGAAACTTTTCTTTATGCAGCTGAAAAATTAAGTAAATTAAAAATTGGCTATCTGCATATCATGGATGGTCTGGCATTTGGTTTTCACGAAAAAGGGAAACCAATGTCCCTGGCAGAATTTAGACCGTTGTTTCAAGGAACAATTATCGGAAATTGCGGTTATACAAAAGAAGCTGCTGAAGAAATAATTGCGGAAGGCAATGCAGATGTCATAGCCTTTGGCCGGCCTTTTATTACAAATCCCGACTTACCCAATCGATTTAGAAATAACTGGCCTTTAAATCCTGCTGAAGACATGTCGCTATGGTATACTCCTGGAGTTGAAGGTTATACGGATTATGAGCCGTATAAATCTTGATCTTCAGTATAAGGCAGAGAAGAGAATACAATGAACCCTAACGCCGTACTTGAAATATACTCCGATTTTGTCTGACCCTGGTGCTACTTCATTACCGGGCGTATTGAACGATTGAAAGAGGAATACGAAATTGAGATTCACTGGCGCGCATTTCCCTTGAGGCCTGACACGCCCGACGAAGGCCTCCTGATCAAAGACCTCTTTTCACACTGCAGCAGTGAGGAACTGAAGAGTATGCAGGATCGTCTGAAAAAAGCAGCGGATGATGAAGGGCTTCCTTTTGGTGAGAGGGAGAAGACCTTTAACAGTCGCTTTGCCCAGGAACTGGGGAAATGGGCTGAATCAAAAAACAAGGGAGATCTGTTCCACCATGCAGTGTATAAGGCCTGTCTTGTGGACGGGATCAATATTGCTGATATACCCGCCCTGCTCGATATTGCATCCCCAATCGGGCTTCCATTAGATGAGGCGGAGAAAGTGCTTGCAAATCGATCTTTCAAATCTCATGTGGATGAGGACTGGGCTCTTTGCAGTAAGAATCTCATTATCGCGGCACCTTCCTTTGTGATAAACAATGATAAACTGGTCGGTGCTCAGCCCTATGAAAAGATAGAACAGCTTGTGCAGTCAAATGGTGCGGTAAAGAAAAATAAAGGATAATGACCTAGGAGATTATGAAAGCTTCATTGCATTACATATTTCTGGTTCCATGTTAATAATTCGTTGGAGCAATTTTTATTTCAACACGACGGTTAATCTGGCGTCCTGCTTCAGTTTCATTTGTGGCAATCGGCCGTGACTCTCCAAAAGTTATAGTCTCTAGCCGGGATGGACTTATATTTTTCTGACTTATTAAATCCTTGACAGCCACAGCACGCCTGGCCGATAGATCAAGATTGTATTGTTCTGAACCAGTGCTATCAGTATGTCCCTCTACTCTTATTACTGTGTCGGGATATTGGAGCATTACATTTGCAATACGGTCAATTTCCGAATAAAGTCCGGGTCGCACTACTGATGAATTGTGATCAAAGCTAATATCGCCTTTCAGGGTGATTGCCAGAAGATTTCCTTCTCGGCGCACCGCAGCTGCTTCTGAATCAGCAAGTGCCTGCCTCATGTCCCTTTCCTGATTATCCATCATACGGCCCACTCCTGCTCCGGCTGCGCCACCGGCTGCAGCTCCAATTGCAGCCCCTATGAGAGTACTCTTACCATCCCTACCTATTAATTGACCGATAATCGCTCCCGCTATTGCTCCTCCTCCTGCACCGTATGCCGCGCCCTTCTGGGTTTTATTGCTTGTTGCACATGAAGTAAACACAAAGAGAGTGATAACACTTAATAAAATAATCTTTTTCATAATCTTACATTTACTGGAATCATAATAATTACACATAGTTTCTTCCTCCCAATATATTTATATTCTCAAATTAATAACTTTCAGTATATATCAATCATTAATCGCCGATCTAGCTGTCCAGTTGAGTCCCATGAAGAAAGTATACCACTATTAAGAGATATCTGAAGGATGGAGACATGAGACCCTACCCCCGCGGATTTCTTGTGATTGAATCAATGACAATTCAATATATTTACAGGGTTATAGCCTCTTGAGAAGCTGAAATCATAGTACTATAAAGGGAGCAAAAGAGTAGATTTTCTTATTAAGAAGACCAAATATAACCATACTTATTCAACAAATGGATAGGGTCACAATTTGAGATCACGGCTCCCCGTCCCTGAGAGCCGCTATATCATTATGCTCTTTACAAGGAATCTTTCCAAACTTTTGTTTGTTTTAAGCTGACAATTGATAATACACACATGATCAGTGTCGGGATAATAATTATTAATGACCTATTTATTGCCAGCCTTCCATGCCTGGAGGCTTTCTCCATGATTAAGCGGAAATTCAGGTTACTACAACAACTCAATATTCAGAGTTCAACCAGCTCTCCGGAATAGATCTTAATCTATGACAAATCAATCAAGATAATAGATACAATCCCGCCCACTGCAAGGTTTTTGTTTTATTTACCATTTAATTAAATATCATATATAATCAATAATATTATTTATTCTGCTACAAAACAGTCTTGTATAGCTTTATATATTGGAGGGGAGATATGAGGATTACTCAAAACATACGTTTAAAATTAATCATCTTTTCATTGATGCTTTTTACTTTTACAGTGTCGATTGGAATTGTCTTTGCTGACACACGATACGTAACTGATGAACTTATTATTACTATGCGGGAAGGTAAGGGTAATGAATACAAGATTATTAAAACGTATAAAGCAGGCACTCCTTTTGAGATTATCGAAGATAGCGGAAATTATCTGAAAGTCAGAACTAAGAGCGGCAAAGAGGGTTGGGTACTTAAACAGTACGTAACCAGGAAAACACCAAAACCTGTAGTTATAGCGAATCAGAAAAAACAGATAGACCTATTGAACACAAAGATCGAGCAATACAAAAAAGATAATGAATTACTTCAAGATGAACTCACAACAGCCAAATCAGAGTCTAACATAAAGATAAAGGATCTCACGCAGAACGTGTCCGCAAGCAAGGGAACGGCAGATCAGACAGCCAAAGAGCTTAAAAAGATTACTAAAAAATATAGCGCTCTGCTTAAGAACTCGAAGGACGTTATTAATATTGTGAAAGAGCGTGACAGTCTTAAAGAATCAAACAGCAGCTTTCAAGCTATGACTGAACAACTCCAGCAAGAAACTGACAAGCTTAAGCAGACACAGATGATATGGTGGTTCGTTGCAGGTGGTGGTGTATTATTTGTGGGATGGATAATCGGCAAGCTATCAAGACAAAAGCGGTTTTATTAAACGTATAAAATATAATGACGATTTACGAAGTAAAAATTGTCGTTTTCAGTTCATCCCTTACTTCGTCATTCGTAAATCGTCACTCGCTACTCGTCAATTTTTTTATCGACTTAGCCGCCCCAGCCAATAGCTACCGCTAAGGCGCCCCGGGGACAGATATCCGGGCAATTGCCGCAGTCGATGCACTCAGCCGCTCGTTGAGGCAAGCACTTGCCGTCATACATCTCAAAACACTTGATCGGGCAGGCATCTATACAATCCCCACACCCGTCGCACTTGTCTAAATTCACTACGGCTATAAACATTTGCTCTCACCTCCGAAATTCGCTTGTTCTATTGCACCCATGTAGGGCTATGTATAGATGATGGCACAAAGAATGTTATAGAACCATGATATTTATCATATGGGCTTCTAGAGGGACAGGCCTAACCCCATGGCCGGACATGTTAAATTGAATTACTGCAACAACTCAAAATTCTCAATATTCAGAGTTCCGTCAGAAACATTCATGTCTCCCTGAAGCGTTGTGATACCTGTTATTGTCGAATATGAGCCATCATAACCGCCTTGCAGTGTCACTGACTTACCTGCATTTATCGTGAGGTTTTCGATAAAGGTAACATCTACGCACTGGATAATGTCTCCATCTGCAGCGGTATTATAGGCTTGCTGTAAGGACAGATAGTAGGAGGGAGTTCCTCCGTTAATCCTTGTGGGAGGGCCGATTGAAGAGTTACTGTCATTATAATCAAGCTTATTTAAGACATAGTCTGGAGGAGCAGAAGGCTGCAGACATTGTTGCAGTGATAGACTATATGTTCCATAACTATCACCATCGTTATCCTGATACCAGTATGTATCAGGATTTCTTGCAGGATCCGTATCATCACAATCTTGGCCGACCAGGACATAGCCTGCCGGAGTCGAGCATAGCTGAATATATATGTCCATACTGCCGTATCCGTCCCCATCGTTATCCTGATACCAGTACGTATCCGGATTTCTTAATGGATCTGAATCATCACAGTCTATACCGTCCAGGATATACCCCGGCGGTGCCGTGCATTGCTGAGCTGATATGTTCACATCACCGTATCCGTCACCGTCCGAGTCAGGATGCCATAAAGTTTCGGGATTAATAGTTGCATCTAAATCATCACAGTCTCCATAGTCCGCAACATAGAGTACCGGCGCATAACAGTCCAGAACCGTGACTGCCGGATCACCGTATCCATCAGCGTCCCAATCACGATGCCATAAAGTTTCACCATGTATTGCTGGATCAGTATCATCACAGTCTGTGTTGTTCGGGACATAGCCTGCCGGCGCGGAACATGCCGGAACCGGGTCTGCCAGATTCCCGTATCCGTCCCCATCAGCGTCTCCGTAGAATAATAAAGCCTGGCAGTTGACTGATGTGCCGGAAATTTGTTTGTCCCCGGAAAAATAGGCCACGTAAGAAATGTCTCCTGACCTGTAGTCAACGCTAAAGCTAAATCCTCCCAGGGCAGCCCGCTCAACTATGTCATGTGGAAATTCGGTTGAATAAGCATTCAGATATGATGTAGTGTACATTCCTGTCCACGGCAGTCCATGCCATCCGGCCGGGAGAGATATACCTGATAATGGAACATCCCCGGTGAAATAGAAAAACAATTCATGCAGGGCTTCTCCCTCAGTGGACATATTGTAAACGGTGTAGTCATACTGCCAGCTTCCACCGAGGTCTGTTTCTTTATACACAACGATAGCATCCGGCACAGCCGATGCAATTGAAGCCATCAGCAATATCACCACTGCTACTGCCAACATAATGAACCGTTTATTTTTCATAAATAGTTTCTTCTCTCCCTCTAAATAGTCCTGCCTACATACTTCTCACTAGATAGAGAGATGTGTTTTGTATTCATGGAATTATAGTTTGCAATTTCAGTCTTAATCGTCTCAATCACCGAAGGAATTGCGTCCCGGATTTGCGGAGAAAGTTCAATCCCCCACTCAATTCGGGCAGGCTCTACTCCTATAACTATTACATCAGCCGGCGAGGTCCTGCCCGCCAGAAACATTACACGCGACAAATCAAAACCATGAAGCGATGCAGTAAATTCAGGACTGACGCAATCGCTCAAGGGAACACGATAAACGGTTCCAGGCGCATGATCAGCCTTCATTGCGTCTATTATGATAATATGGTCAGCTTGCTCGATTTCGGGAAGCGCATCAAGGAAGGCAGTCCCTACTTCAAGCGCCATGGTATTCGATGGCAGGTTTTCCTGCTGAAGAGCGCGCACTGCATGAACGCCGACGCCCTCATCGCAAAGAAGTAGATTGCCTATGCCGAGAATAAGTGTTCTCATAGCTATAGTCTTACTCCTGCATTTACTATGACAACGGGCTTCCCTTCCGGACGCATGACATGCACGGCACAGGAAAGACAGGGATCAAAAGAATGGATAACGCGCAGCACCTCGATGGGCTGTGCCGGATCAATAATTGGTGTTCCGATGAGAGCCCTCTCCATAGGACCGCGGTTGCCTCTTGAGTCTTTGGGCGACGCGTTCCAGCAGGTCGGAGTTAACACCTGGTAATTGTTAATAGCAGGGCCGTCAGTTGGCGAATAACCGTCAACGGTGGTTGATACCCAGTGACCAAGAGCTCCGCGGGGAGCCTCGGTAAGTCCCACCCCTGATGCACTAGCAGGAGTGTTATAAGTGGTATACACATTACCGCCAGTTGTAAGCTGGGCCAGCCAGCCATTCATAGCATTACCGATCTTCAGAGCTTCCAGTGCGCGCGCCATATGCCGATCCATAACGGAAATACCATTGCTGTAATCGCCGTTTATCCACATTCTGGCAAGAGGCCCGCACTCCATAGGCTTGCCGTGATACCTTGGCGCTTTAAGCCAGCTGTATGCGTTTGTTTTTGTTGATGGGTCTACAATAACAGTACTCCCGTTAGCCGGATTCTGATTATTAGTGGAATCGTCGTACCAGGAATAGGTGACATGCTCTTTGATGTTATTTACCGAAACCGGCTGGACATTCCCGGGCATTGAGTCGAAAACATAACCGCGATCCAGAAGCATTCCGGGACTGCTGGTATCATCCAGATCAAACACACCATATGAAAGAAGGTTACCAGGCCCTTTGCCGATACTACTGTAGTCCGGATAGATTGATTGCAGAAGCTGAACGTCAGGAATATAGTTGTTATTGATAAATGAAATCAGATTATTCAGATATACGGTAAAGGAGTCAATCATGCTGGTGGTAGGCTTGGTCGTAAATCCTCCTGCCTGGAATGCTGGCGGAGAGGGCATCCTACCTCCGAATATTGCCCCCATCTCCTGGGCTTCCCTGCGCATAGTGACAGCAGTCGTGAAGTTACCGGCAATCTGCTGCAGGCTGATATCCCTCATCATATCCACATTCCAGCAAGGAGTCCAGGGGGCGCTCCCAGGTGGTGTAACATAGTCGAGAGATGCCAGAAGATAAAAATGAAGAATATGGGACGCAATGAAATTCGAGCCCAGTACCAGATTTCTCAGGATCCTTGCATCTGTGGGAATGGTTAATCCAGCTGCGCTCTCCAGTGCCTTGGTTGACGCCATACCGTGAGATACGGGGCAGACGCCGCAAATGCGCTCGGTAAGATAAGGGGCGTCCAGGGGATCCCGACCCTGAAGTATCAATTCAAAGCCGCGGAACTGGGTCCCGGAACACTGAGCATCGGTAACCTGCTGTACTCCTCCAACATCATCAATAGTCACCTGGACCTTCATATGTCCTTCTATCCGTGTTACGGGATCAACGATTGTAATAGTTGCCATTCTTGTCTCCTATAGTAAAAAACTGGAATCCAGATAAATGTCTGCCAGTTCTTAATCATATTCACCGCCTCAATATGAGTGACATCCCGTGCAATTGTTTCGGGGAGGTATTATCATATCATGATTCAGACGCACTCCTAAGGTGCTGAATAATGGGGCAAAGCTGTCAGGGAATCCATTCTCCGTACAGCCCTGGCACAGGGAATCAGCACCGACACACCAGTTTACTCCGTTGTTCCATTTGCGAGTCGGACAGTCTGCATAGGTCAGCCTCCCCTTGCACCCGAGACTATTCGTGCACAATCCGGTATCGTTCAATGAGTGTGCCCATGTTGATTCCGGCAATGTCCCTGGTAATTCTTTCCTGGAACACTGACTGTGGACCGTCGCGCCATAGAGAGCGGTAGGCCTGCGATCTGAATCCAGGGTAATTGTACTCCCCGCAAGGAGGTTCGCGATTGTCCAGACTATCCAGTCCGGATGGGGCGGGCACCCCGGGATATTAATGGGCGATAGGCCTGTAACTTGTGAAACGCTTTGTGCTCCGGTCGGGTTAGGATCAGCCGCAGTTATACCACCAAAGCTTGCACAAGTACCGACTGCCAATACATGCGCGGCCATTGGTGCAAGAGTCTGGACCGCGGAAAGAGCTGTGACAGGAATACCATTTTGCTCATATATGGTACAGGTGTTTCCATTAAACATCGTAGGGATAGCACCTTCGACTACCAGGACGAATGGCACGGCTGTGGCATTATTAAGGATCTGGGTTGCCGAATCTCCCGCCGCACCCATTAATGTCGGATGGTACTCCAGGTCGATAACATTGATAAGCAGATCAGCAACATCAACCGGTTCACTCCCGGATATCAGGTTCGCCAGAGAGACTGTGCAGCCGGTACAGCCTGCAGCTTTCAACCATAGAATAGGAGGGCCGGCAGTGCTTGCCAAAGCTTTCTCCAAAGGCCCCAGCGCGGATGATAATCCCAGGGCTGCCGCTGACAGAGTGCAGTACTTCATGAACTCTCGTCTAGATACTTTCAATTATATATGCCTCCATATTGTATGCCAGTACACCTAATACAGATTCAGTGCTTCGATCATTCCTTAAGGCAGTACTCACTCATTAAGGCGAAGCATGCGTTTTTAATCCAATAACTATTAATACAAACAAATAGGATAAAACATTCTTCGCAATTACCATGCCATAGCAAAGCGTACAGGTAGAGGAAAGCACTATCATTAATAAATTTCCGGGCAAACGAAGACTATCATCTGATTTCTTATGGCAAAAACTGCAATCCTGAGGACAATGTAAGAGACGCCGATGTTAATAGATGGGATGCCATTATTTGTAAAGCCAATTTACATAACGTCTCAAAAGCGAATTTACTATTGAGGAATATCCCTCAGGAATGTTGAAAATACT
>PJEL010002522.1_pt1 | contig 16633 bp, 29 predicted proteins | sample 1853271 | NCBI WGS metagenome assembly PJEL01 (sample SAMN08108733, study PRJNA415343) | Invertebrate metagenome, whole genome shotgun sequencing project. | host: Globobulimina | place: Sweden: Gullmar Fjord | collected 2015-08
GGTTTAACTCACTCGTTGTTTATGAAAATAACAAATGGAAGCCATTTTTTAAAGACAATATTAAAACTAAAGGAAACATAGACCGATTAATTGATCTTGATGATGAGTTGATTGCATTTTCCAAAAAGGGACTATCCGCTTATGATGGCAAGAGCTGGAAGAGTGTAATTAAGGAATATAAGATCGAGGATGACAATTTTGAAAATTTAACTGTTGCAAAAAATAAATCACTTTGGTTCTCAGGACAAGAAGGTCTGTATAACTTAACTAGTGATAGCCTAAAATTAAACTATCAGCCGGAGAAAAATTGGAGAGTAACCTCTATATTTGAAAGTTCAGATGGGGAAATTTGGGTTGGTACTGATAAAATTGGAATTGTTGTCATTACAGATTCTGGCTTCAAACATTATACTTCTGATAACGGGCTCAACGACAATCAAGTAAAAGAGATCTTTGAGGACAAACAAAAGAATATCTGGATTGTAACAAGGGGAGGGATAAGTAGGTTTGATTAATCGATCAAATTTGAGAGTATATTTCTAAAAAGAATAATTACTCGATAATAAGAGAAATATCCAACGGATTACATAAGATGGATTTGCTGAAATAATAGGTAAGATATCTTTCAATATGATTAATCTCCCTCTGCATAGATATAATGACAACTTCATTCTCAAACATGCTCACTATCATATCGCTGTGCCAGTAATGGTAAGCCTTTACTTTGTGGTCGCCTCTAAAACTGTATACAGCTTTCCTCTTTATAGATGAGTACATGCACTTCAATAGCTTGTACTTGTCCATGCTTTCTTTTAGGTGCGACACGTCCTTACCTTTAGAGAACCTGAAGTCCAATTTACCAACAAAGTGATCATCAATTAGAATCAATGATTGAGTTTTATTATATTTGAACCAGTCTTCAGAATTAGCTAGATCGAAGTGTTCTATATCCCTGAAGAAATAATCCTCACTCCATCTGTCTATGAGTATTCCAAAGTTGCCTGTACTTGGATATATATTGACGAATGGAACTATGCCGTTGGTTGGCTCAAGGTCTGACTTCTTAAACGGGTCCATACTACGGATGACAATATCAGATTTATTGCTTCGCCTTCTTATGCCTTCACTTTCGTCAACACTTAAAGCTGTAAATGTATGCTTATCTATGTAAATAGGATCTCCGACTAGCAGTGCTATCTTGCCTTCGTGTATGCAACTGACTGCATCATCTTTTTCAGTTACATTCCTATTGTAATTTAATTTGAACTCTTTGACTTCTTCTGCCTTCTCAGACTCTTCTATATCTCGCCTAGCTTCTTCTACCTCTTGGTTAGCACTTGATATATTCCACCATATGAAAATAGATACAGCTAGTATCATCGATATGTTTACAATGAGCTTCATTTCTTATTCCAATCTTTCACGATAAAGAAAACAAACGCTAAGACCATAGCGATAAAGAAGTATTTAATATTTTCCATGTTCCCCCCTAATGGATAAATCAACACGGCTAGATCGTTGAGGTAGTATATCATTCGCTACTATGATCTCATAGCGAATTTGCGATCAAATTGCAAATGGTTTACAGGTAGGATTACCGACGACCGTTTCGCTTGAAGCTTCTGTATCCGCGCTTCCCGTATACCTCCTTCCTTTCTACATGATCCTTATGCTCTAGCTTATGAATGATTACATTCACAATAATGATAAGCGCAAACGTCACGAATAAAACCAGCAGCAATCTAATCATCATAATCATCACGCTTACAGTTATCCTTATAGCTTCTATCCAAACCTTCATCGTAAGTTAAACAGTAAATCTTTAGGTCAACCAACTCCATTTCAATTTCATCTATGTACCTGATCCACCTTCCATAATGTTTATCGTCTCCGAATTGAGCCAACTCGTATTCACCTCCTTGCTTCATTTCAATAAGCCTGCACATCAACTCTGAAATCAGTTCTCCAAGTTGAGCTTTGGTTCTTGACTCATACCATTTTTGCGCCTTAGGTGATTTGCCATCGCAGAAGTATGGATCTAATCCATTAATCATCATCATAGTCGCTATCCCAATCGTCGTCGTAATCCCAATCGTCATGAATACGGCTCTTGTTTTCTGGTTCCTTACCTACCAGTACGACAACTAGCAGCATAACAATGGACACTACGACTAATGCGATTAGGAAGTGGTTTAGATATTCCATTAATCACTCCAGAAACTCGATAGGTAACACTTCAACTCTTGATCACAGTCTAGATACTTCTTTATGTCTGTTTTGAATTTATCAACATTTCCAGGAGGCACTTCTGAAACGATAGTGAACAGGTCGAATTCAACAGGATAGCCTCTGCTAGCTGTAGTTACAGATCCAGGTATAGCGACTATGAACATTTCGCAGCCATTAGAGCAGTAGTTAACTAACTCGAACGGTATTGGATTCTTTTTTAGCCATTCATTACGAACTGAAAAGTATTCTGCTATCTTTTCTTTAGGTGGCCTTACCCCGTCGATGTAACCTCCCTCGTCATTGAATATCTCGAACGGGTTTTTGTATTCGGATACGTTTAACCACCATTCGTCTATGCCGTCATGCTTTTCGTCACTCCATGGAAACTCATGACCTTCATTAAATATGACTCCAAAAGATATTTCTGCGTTAGTAGATACACCCATTAAACTTCCTTAATAAAAATTATAAAAACAGTGATATGCACATTAGTGAATTCACCATTCTTATTCCTTAGCTGTAGAGTGTCAAATTTTATATCTTCAAGTTCATAGCCAAATTGCCGATTGAAATCTATCTGTTCGACAATAGCATTAGATAAAGCAATCTCACCTGATGACTCCATAAGGACTGAGACTGATTTACGCTTAATCTTACTTTTAACAGTAGTGGACTTTTTACTTGTAGCTTTTTTCTTAGACATCAATCTTTCCTTACGAATACGGCGATAATTGTATCGACAATAGATCCATCAATGGCAGTCGATGTAAATTTCCAGTCTTCCATTATATAGCCACGACCTTCATTCACACTGATGACTTTCTGAAAGTCATGTGACAAAGTAGGTTGTGGCATATCACCAATTACAGTTGGTACAGAAATCTCAGCCACAATCCTTTTAGCCCTATCACGATACTTTCTAGCAGCTTTATCAAACTCATGTTCTGCTTTAGCTCGTATGTATTCTTCTGACTCTCGATCTATGTGACAGCCGCATAAGCAGAAACTATCATCAATAGCGAACGGGCTAGACTGTCCACACTCACGATGTTTATTAACTCCAGGATGGTTGCATGTTTTACAATCGCTGAAGTCCTTAACGTCACTGCCTTCTACCTCTGCTATGATCTTATGGCAAGGGCATAGACAACAAGCTATAGCGCTATTCAAGCTACACCTTGACCATCCATCTGGCCCTTTGAATTCGCAAGCGCATTTATGATCGTCCATTCAAACCCTTTCTTTAAAGACCTACAAAACGCATATTGCATTTTATATCACTCATATTTTACCTCGTATTAAACTTTTAATAGATTTATAAAGCTTTCACACTGCTCTTTCCTCAGTTTAAAGGCTGAAGTAGCAAAGTCAGCAGAGTCAACGAAAGTCGCGACAGTTGCTACAGATAATGTATATGCATCAACGCAACTGCGAATAAAAAGGATAGCCTTTTCTTTATCATGAATAAAAGATACAGCGGCACAAGCAGAAGACATTGCTACAGCAGCGGCATCTATAGCAGTTAAGACTACACATTTGGCACCGACAGCTGACTCATTAGCTGCAATGGAAATGTCTGACTCCGATATAGATTTTATATCTGAGTCAGACACACTACTTAAATCAGCAAGTAAAAACCCAATGGCTTCAATATCAACTACCTGAAATGCAGACTTGAATTCTTTGAATTTATAAGAGCTGATATCACCACGTAGATAGCTTCTAGCCTTACGTACCAGGTTGACTGCATCCTTGTCTTTAGGATATTCCAATTTATACACAGGAATCAATATCTCAGCAAAATCGACAGCAAGAATCATTGCTGGATAAATTCCAATTGGACATGAAATAAGAGAACGTATAGCATCCGAAAGGCCAATAGACCTAACTATATGATCAATGCCAATTTGATCATCGTCGCCATGATCAGCTGGCAATGTAGATCTCAAGCATTCAATATAATTAATATTTGGATGATCTTTAAGCTTATTTATAGTTGTGTACAACATTTCATTCACCATAATTTTCCATTGGGTAAAGTTTAACTATTCGACCGTCGTCTAGCACTTCTGCATTTATAGCTTTGCCAGTTTTCCAGACTAGATTTGCTAATACCTCCCTAGTATGGTCGATAGCGTTTTGGTTAGCGTCTAGCTTAGCTTGTGCTTTACTCTTCTTGCGCTTCAACCAATCGAAGATGCTCATGATGGATCTCCTACATTAGGCTTTGCATTTCCCAAGTCTTGCACGATAGTCATTCTGTCATAAATACTATCCAGTGGTGGACCCATCCAGAATGGCAAATGCAAGCCAGGCAAGTTAGTCGATCTTTTGATTAACTGCTTAAGCGCTTCTACTTCATCTTCATTAAGATGTAGATGCATCATGGTCTATGACCTTCTTTCCGTCCGGTCTAATTTGTGTTAATCGAATCGTTGGATACTTATGACCCATCATCATTTGTTCAAAGTGAGTTGGCCTTAGATCCTTTGATCTTTTAAGGTATCCCTTAAGCTTTCGGATCTCCATATACTGGGCATATATTATATAGCAAAAGATTGCGAATAGAGAACCAATCCAGTATTCAATGCTCATTATTCAAATCTCGTTCTAGACGCGATTATTGCAGCGTCTTTATCTTTGAATGTTTTTACAGATGTAGGTTTAACTGGACATTCTTTATTCATACATGAAAAATGCCATCTATAGCGTCCGTCCCTAGCGTTTGGGAAAAAACTGACATCAAACATTACGCCGCAATGAGGACAGTCACCCATAGCATCGATGTCTGTAGTTAAACCAGTATCAACTATTGGTAATCTGCGTAAATCGGCCAAGCAACCTACTCCAAAATTTCTTATCTTCGAAAGGTCGGCATCACTCATAGCCTGAACTTGCGCAAGATTATTAAGACCGGCAGATGTTAACGCGTTCCTAGTTCTTACGCTTAGATCTGGATGGTCGTATATCATTGCGTGTTTATTCACTAAACACCTCACTTACCTGTAGACAGTGGGTCTTTCTTGAAACGCCCATTGAAAATGTTCTTGATATTCTGATAGTCCACATTAAGATCTCAGTAGATATAAGAAACGACAAAAGATCCTTGACCATTTATGGTTCTGGTTTTTGAAGTGATTAAGACGTCCAAATCCATAATTCACTTCGTTTCGTTACTATATTTGCCCACAATACTTTCAGGGTTGGGGGCTTTTTTTGTGTCTATGCTGTTGAATCAACAACCGGCGGCTGAACAACCGGCGGCTGATTGACAACAACATCAGGCTGCCGAGACTTACCAAAGTCGGCGATCCCCTGCCCAATACAATATAGCCCGACCGTGAAGGCTAGCGATCCAAAAGCATACTTATAGATCTCAATAAGCCTCTCAGGATCATCCTTAAACGCATCTTTACCCGATTGATAAATGCCAATCATGGCGATCAAAGCAATCGCTACATAAACAAACTTGCGTGAGCCGAGACGCTGCATGAGAGTCTCGGCAGTTCTAATTGATAGATCTGAAGAAGCCATTAGCTTTTCCCCTTTTTCATTCCTGCAATACCCGCAGCTACAAGTATGCCAAGACCGCCTTGCATTACTGTTTCAGCGGTCCCTTGTCCAGATTGAGAGTCCTTAAGAGCATCAAGTTCTTCTTTGATCCGCATAAGCTCCGTTTTCTTAACTGGAGCGGCGCTAGTCACAACGGGTGATCTTGCGACACTCGGCGATACAACTACTGGCTTAACCTGCTTAAGCTGTCTGCGCTCGTTGTACTTCCGTTCAGCCTTTATGGCAGTATTGATAATGCTATGCATATCGCTATCAATAGTTGAAAGCCGGTTTGAAATCCCTTCCATAAAAGACTCGCTCACCTGTATAGGTTTAGCTTTTTCCATACCCGCGCAACCCGACATCACCAGGCACGCGAGTAACATTAGTAAAACTCTCATATAGACTCCTTTCAAAAAGTCGAAAATTGTTTTCACTTAGCCTTCTTCCAACTGGCATTGATTGCATCTTGTTCAGACTTGTAACGCCTACTAACGATGCGACAACTTTCATTTACGCATCGAAAATAGAAACGATAATCGACGGGTGAATCGTGCTCGCTAACTATAGTTTGAACGCCGCAATATAAACACTTACCAGGAGTATCATGTTTTATAGTCTCGCCCGTCATAGGATCACAGCTATAGCGTTCCCAGTGACGTTTAAACGATTCAACATCGTCACTAGGATCATAAGGAACGCCATGAATCTTAGACCATATAGCGTTTGATATAATCGAACTAATATCGTCTGCGTGTCCAAGACCGAATCGTTCTTGAAAATGCTTTCTTAACGGCGACACTTCAAACCATAATCCCCAAGTGTTGCGCATACCCATACCGAAGTTACTATTGAATTCAACATTTTCAGTATTAAGAATTCGCTGTAAGTCAGAATCCTTGAATCGCTTCATTATCCAAGCAACGGCATCTTCTAATGTTTTTGGTATGTGTTCAGGGTCGATCATTTAACAGTTCCCATATTCATCGCATGAATGAAGCTGACCGAAGTCGTCGTATAAGCGCCACCTGGAATCCCATTTCTCCCAGTGAAGTTTTTCAGTACCGCAATATTTACATCCATTTTCCCCTTTGTCTGAACTGACTTTTGCTTTGCCAACTTCATTCCCGATAGCACCACCGGCAAGGAATGCAATGATTGCTATCCACCATGTTTCAAAGTTATTCATATTTTTTTATCCTCCCGTTTGTATCCAACATCATCTTTTCAAGGTTAGTCAACCTAGTCTTAAAGTATCCATTTAGCTTGCTGATCTTAATTCGCTGCAAGACCACTATAATAAAAAGTACCACTGAAGATGATACGCTTACGATTTCTGTAGTACTCATTCTGCAGCCACCTTAATGTCTACGACTGTTTCTTTACATTCACCGCACCTAACACTTATAACGCCATAATCCCGATCAAACGATACCTCAGTACCTGATTCAGGATGGCATAACGCATGAAGATAAAGAACACCCTCACCACACCTGCACTCTGGGTTATCACAACCTGCAATATTTTTAAAGTGCTTCATTGTCATTGGAGTCTTAGACATAATTTCCTTAGATAAAAAATGCCTCGCATAGAACACGGAATGAATATCTATGCGAGGCGAGCCTACACACTAGGAGGTGCGTATTCGTTTATATTAAAAAGCGCCCAGCATAGTCTTCTCCACTATGCCGGACTAGCCCCTGCATTCCCGCCTAAGAGCCTGCAAGGAATTTCTATTCGAAGCGACTCATGTTGCGCTTAAAATCTTTATCATCTTTTGATTCTTCAGGTTTTTTTTTATCGTCTGGAAGCTTAACGTCATTAACCAGCTTAGTTATTGACTTAACTCTTGCTTCTTGTTCTACAACAAACTTTAAGCAGTCTTTGGCAACTACAGCGGCAGCGCCTTTTGCATCCGGATCAAAGCGCAATATCTGCTGAAGTGATTCAAGCATCCTGTCGTAAATATCCTGCTTAATACCGTTAGTAATCATTGCGGATACGACTTGCTTAGGTTCAACACCTAAAACCATATTGCCGTCTTTATCTGTTTTAAAAGGGCCTTCATCTTTGCCATGTAGATTTTCATTCGTTTGCATCTTTTTCTCCTAGTGGTACGTTTGTGAATTCTTCGTAAGAAACGACTTTAACTCTAGCTTTACGGGTTGAGGGGTTCATAGAAACGTCAGTCATGATGTAAATAAAATCGTCTAGGCAAATTGTTTCATGGATTCTTGGCGGTTCGTCTGAATTATAAGTCGCAATGCAAACGCCTCTCGCAGTGCTCCATACTTCAACATTCCATAAATCCTGTTTATTTTCTTCGCCGTTATTAACGGCTTGACTAACGGCCTGTTCAACATTTTGTTGAGTAGGTTGCGCAACGTTCAGAGTCTTAACTAATAACTCTAAAGAATCCGCGATCCTTTTTTGCTGTACTATGCTATCGCTAAAATGATCATCTATTTCTGACAGATGCGTAGAAATATCAGATAGTGATTCTACTACAGCTTTTAACGCGTCTGAGTCTCCAGTATGAAAGCCCATAATACACCTCCTAATATTATTATAATCGCGAATTCGCGACTGTATAGTCTATTCCGACGATTCAACAGAAGAGGTATAACCGCTAAGACTTCAGGTTTAGATTATAATATTGGGATGTTTTAAAGAAGTGATCGGAACGGTAGGATTCGAACCCACGCCTATTCAGGAGCGACCCGAATATCGCAGCCACATACACAAGATAGCGATCCTTGCTTTTGCTGCTGTCACCAGCGGGATCACCACTGGGCTCTACCACTGAGCTACGTTCCGATGGTATTTAAGAGGCGCAAGCGGGATTCGAACCCGCAACACGCTGATTGGAAATCAGCGACTCTAGCCAATTGAGGTATTGCGCCATAAAAAAAAGGATAGCAGGAATTTCACCTGCACCGACAACGCTGATCAACGTTACCCTACACATTTTCCATCGGCGCATTCGCACCAATGGCGTGTTTCTGCATCAGTCTAGAACCAAATGCAAGCTCTTCTCATTGAGCTATAACCCATTTCAAAAATATATCTATGGGCAAACATCATTACACTTGATTTTGCCTGTAGAGAACATGGTGCATACTGAAACAGCTGTTGATGGATCAACGGTTCCATTAGCATTAGTACTCGCATTGTATGCATCTAATCTGACCTCTATGGATTCATCACACCTTAGTCTGCCTGCTCCATCATGGGTGGTGAATTCATCTAACGGATAAGTCCGTATTCCTTCACCAAACACAGACACATAGCTTCCTGCACTTATAGATCTAAGTTCAAATATCCAATCGTAATGGCAACCACAAACATCTTGATCATTGACGCTGGTAAAATTGAATTTACCGGCTCTTATCGAGGCGTAAACTAAACCATCGTCGCTTCTACACCTGGCTCTTTTAATTTTAGAACTAGCTGCGTTGCTCCACCTGCATCCAGAACCAGATACAAGTGTTGCTGAAAAAGAGATTAAAAAGACTGAAACTATTGCTAAAGTTAACTTTAACTTCATTTGACTATACCGAACCTTTTCTTTAATGAATGAAACACCTTGATTACAGATCGTCGTAATGACTCAGATCCAAATCTATGGTCATAGCGTGCCAGGTATGATTAAAAGTTGAGAAGTTCTTTTTGTATTTCTTTTTAGCTTCCTTTGCATCCTTTCCATCATAACAACTAAATGAATCATCTAGCACAACGTACCCTCCAAACACTTTGTGTGTATGACCTTCATCTTTGCGAGCTTTGATAAAATCTTCTGCTTCTAACTCAGTGACAACTTTTTGATTGGGTAGAATATTGTTATCAAATGCATTTTTCTCTACGACGTCTTTGTACGCGCAAAAGTCTTTACATAACTGATCTATGTCTTTTGCGTACTTTTCGTCAGATACGTTTTCATTTCTGCCTAAGTTAAACGCTATGAGGCTTCCTACTGAAGATCTAGTAAAGTAAGGGAATTTTTCAGCACTCTTACGCCGATTCATAAACCTTTGCTCTTTGGGCTCTAGGTCTTTGAATGATAAAAGAGTTTCGTAATAGCCGTCGTCTATATCAGCAATGACTTCCGGTACTTTTACTTCCAGCGCTTCTACTGTATCTACGACTACTACAGCTTTAGGCATTTTTAAATCTAAAGCTTCCAACGGTTCTTCTTTGTCTTGTGATGCATATTCATTATCAATGTACACTTCTTCTTGAGGACGGTCATTGATAAAGGAATAAAGTCCAACAGACGCCATTCCTAAAACTACAGTTACTAGGATGTATTTATTCATAGTTCCACAGCTCCTTCCTCTAGTTTGTTTACGTCCCTGTCTAAAAAAAAATCGGTAGCGACAAGGATTTGCTTAGACGGAACAATAACAATGTAGTCCAAGCGGGCATTCGCTACCGAAGTTTTATAATAACGTTACTTGGAACTGGCAGAGAGATATGTCCAGCCTTATCGGCCGTTCAAGGCCAGAACCAAGCTCGTTATTTTTTCAGTGTTTTAAAAAGAAGCTAGGGGCAGGATTCGAACCTGCACGGGCCGTCTTCAGCTTTCGCCTATCTCCCACCACTCCCTTCTTCACTCTGTGTAGAATGAACAAGTGAATGGCGCGTCTACCAATTTCGCCACCCTAGCATCAAGTATTTAAAAAAAATGAACCCATGGAGAATCGAACTCCAATTGGCCGGATGAAAACCGGCTATACTAGCCGTTGTATTATGGATCCATAAAATTTAAAGCCCCTACGATGACATCCCAAACTACTAGAATAGCTTGGGTCCTATCAGCCACAGTCGATGAAACAATCATAGGGGCAATTTTAAGCCCAGGGCTGTAGGCTGCCCTACACTTTACACAGTTAACTGTGACCCTGGATATTTTGGTTACGGTTTCATCTTGTGTTGATGTTTAGCTCCACAAGATCTTGAACAGAATGCATTTCCATTCTTGTTCCTATTTTTCCTCCGCCTGCATATTAAAGAATTTATTGTAAATTCATTTTTGCAGAATGAACACGTTACAACAGATAATTCAGGAGCACGATCATTAGCATGTAACCTCGCATGATCTGATCTAGACATCACTTGAATATTACATTCTGAATTATTCGTTTTATCTCCATCAATGTGATGAACATCTTCATCAGGTGTTAGCAACCTGCCGATTTTGTTTGATGCTAACACTCTATGGAGTGGGTACAGACCGTTTGAGTTTCTATTCGGATGTTCAGGATTTGTCCTGCAATATAAATATCCGCCACCTTTACAGGTGCTTAGTATCTCAAACATAACTGCACTATCCCGTAAGAATTTTAAAAAAACTTCAGGGCATAGCAATTAAGGAAGTGTCACGCCCCCTTAAAAGCCGCAGTCGATTTCACTTCAACTGCCCTGAAATTAAAATTTTAAAAGTGCAAGAATCCCACTTGCGGCTTGCTTACTGTTTTCTACATGGCAAGTCACGCGTCTGAAAAAGATAACTATCACAAAATCCACTTAATTCGACTTGGCAATGCCTCCGCCATCTGCGGTTTCAGCGGTCCTACAGATTTAGGTCGAACGTATTCGTTAGCTCGCCGAACGTGATTACAGCAAACTAACGAAAAAGCATACTACTAGCTTTTTTGCGACTGTATAGACTTCTTTTCACGATTCATTCAAAGCAGTGTCACCACTAGGACTTCCGCGCCAGGTTCGCAATCGTCCGCGTAACGTTTCCGCGTGACGTGATCGACTATTTGCTGATCCCCGTGATAAACCAAAGCCGGCGATCCTTTCGGCCAGTCTGCCAAAACATCTTCCAGACCCTTGATCAAATTCGTCAAATCCGGTTTTGGTGTCGGAAACTCAGGAGCCGAATCTTTTAGCATTCCTGCAAATTTACCTGTTCGGAAATGACTCACCGGTCGTTTTAGCCAGAACGTGACTTCCAAAACCAGAGGGACCCCCATCTCGAAGACTGGGAGAGCTTGTGTGTTAGCTTCTAACAAGGCCGAACGCCTAACTGTACGGAACCAAGGCAGGGCTTCCCTTCGCGCCTTAGAAGAGCTTTTGGACTTGTTGAAAGCAGGTTTGGCCTTTGGCAGGCCCTCCACTCGGAACCTAAACTCTTTTTTAGGTTTCAATAACTACTCCTCACAGCAACCATTTCCCATCCAACTTTCAATCTCATAATAGCCATTTCACAGTTATAGCCATGATATCCGTTATGGCCGCAACAACGTTATAGCCGTAACTGTATTTTTAATTTTCAAAAAAGCCTACCTCCAGGTCGAAAATATCATAGTGATTAAGCACTCATTTTCAAAAAGCAGTCAGCTCTGCTGAAAGTGAACATTCTCTTTAAAGAGAGAGAATGTGTTCACTACTTTTCATTTTGGCAATCGCCCCAATGACCAAATCAATGTATTCACTAGTATTCACTAGTATTCACTTTTCATTAAGTGCATATTTAACAAGCACTTAAAAAATCAATTGGAGTGTTCACTTCAATATTCACTGTGTTCACTTCGTCTAAATGAAAATCATAAGTCTAATAAAGCAAATACCGAAAAAAGGCAAAGTGAACACTTTCAAAAGTGCGCACTTTTTCAAACCTATAAACAGCTACTTAGTATACACTTATGATTATTAGCAATGGCTAAATTGCGGTTACGCAAAAATGAAAAGTGTTCACTTTTTTAAAGGACTTACGTATAATGGCCATTACTCAGTCCGAGCTATGAAATCGCCGATATTAGGATCAAAATCGACCTCAAGTAGGATCGAATAATACGATGATCGACCGTGGCCAGACTCCATTTTAACATAATTCATGTTTACCAATTCTCTCAGTGCAGTTTTGCAAGCATTGTGACCCTCGCCATCCAGGAATCCGCCGACAATATTAGGCTGGCCTACTACTTTAGTCGGTAAAATATCCTTGGTAGGAACCTTGCCGGCCGCTTTACCTTCGGAATCCTCAATACCGGCCAAATCCTTGATCAATCCGTGGATCTTAATCTGCAGTGGGCTTAATCCATTATTCTGAATCTCAGAAACATCAGCCAATTCGATAGTTAGACTAGTATGCATCTTGCCTGGGCGGTCTAGATCTTCAATGCTAGATTCAGTAATAACTTTCCTCATGAGGATATTGTCTTCGCCGTCAATGACTCCGTCTTTAGCCTTCTCAGATACCAAACGAATCAAATGCAATGTATTTCCATTTTTGTCTTTTGCGAATTCTTCAATAGCCTCAAGTGAAAAATCAATCGCCGCTAAAACGGCAGAAGCCCCGCGCATACCTTTACTTACGCCTCTATCGGCCGGTTGCTTCTTACCTTTATGGTGGACTAGCATTGTGGTGCATTCGTGTAATCTGCTTATGGCGCCAAGCCTATCAACGACCCCGCCCATATCAGTATTGGAATTTTCTTCAACTCCTACTGTGCAGCGCGCCATTGTATCGAAGATTACTAAGTCGTAACCTTCCTCGGCAATTCGCTCCATAAGCTTTGCATATTGCTTGTCATCCATAATATTTACCGGATGCGTGAGGAATCGGAGATTATCAGGCAGGTCTTTCCCGTCTGGACTTTGCACGTTTACGCGAACCCCCATCCCGCGAGCTCCTTCCGCAACTATGTATAGTATTTTTGACGGCTTATGAGTAGGCACTCCCATCCAGTCTTCACCTCTTGCTAGCGCCATGCACATGGATAGGACCAGAAACGATTTACCCACTCCAGAATCCCCATATAAAACGCCCATTTCACCGCGCCGAATCAACTTTCCTAAAAGCTCCCGCCTCGGCGTGACTAAATACATCTCCTTAGCGCTTTTTTCGTCCCACTCAACTTCCCCATTCCCAAGGCCGGCAATATTACCAGGATCTCTCCAACCCATTTCCATAGCTCTTTTGGCTATAGAAGCGATTGTGATTTTTTTCCCGTCATAGCCGTTTCCGAACTTGACCCAGGATTCTTCCTGATCTTCAGAGTCATAGCTATCATGCCAATTCATTGACCATGATCTCCACAGATCAAAACCATTTTCGTTCCAGCCCATTTCATAAATGGCGAAACCGACCGCTAGCCAATCTTCCCGCGACTCCCCATCCATATAGGAAATCATCGTACGATATTCTAATTGTGCTTTTTCTGAAAATTCCCGCAGGCCAGACCGGTCATTTTCCGAATCACTCGAGTCATTCTTCTCAACGGGCTTTTTATTATCGCGGATCCATTTTAATAGCCAACCCTTAGGCTCTGTCGGCTTGCCTCCTTCCCATTCATATATCTGCCCGCTAGGATGAACAGAAGGCGGGGCCATGAAATATCCGCCAGTCGATCTAATATCTACTCCAGGGACAACGTTCTGACTTATCGCAGTGGGGCAACCTCGATTATGCCACTTAAATACATGCTGAAAACCTCTAGCCGTTTTTAGGACCAAACCGCCCAGCTTGCCGTGGTTGAATTCAAGCTCTCTCTTGGCTGCTAAACCTTTCTCGCCATCAAAGTCTAGTGACCAAACACCTGATCCGCCATCATGCAAGTCACCTGCAGCCACAGCAATATTAGCGTCCGGATTCTTAGTCCACCATTCTCTAATTTGTTCGGGATCGTCTGAGGCGTCTTTGTGACCGTGCTTTGTAAGTGGGGGAAATTTACTTCTAGCCTTTACTGGAAATACAACCCAACCTTGATCTGCTAATTTTAGTGCTGCCTCTCCTAAGTTACTTAATTTTTTAGGAGTTAAATCATTCATAGTCAATTCGACCTCGAATCTATGCAATTTTACGGAAACCTTGGAAAGTCAACGTAACAGGTTCAAGGTCTTATCTAAAGCAATAGTCGCGAATTAGATACCAAGCGTAGTGTACTATTTTTAATACAGCACAACATGTTGCGTAGTCACAAAAAAAACCTACAAGCGATGATCTTGCAATCTATGATGCGTGGCGATCTCTATTAAAAAGTTAGTTTTTAGCACCCGCTTTTTAATTGACTTTTAAAATCGACACAAAAAAAAACCTACAAGCGACAAGCTTGTAGGCCAAAAGGTCGTTACAAGCACTACCATGCTTGATTATTATTTTTTTTATATCACCACACTTGACAACTTGAAAGGCATACTTTGGATCAACTTCCAGTACCGCCTTTGAATCTTCCTTCGTCCAAAGCTTTCTTCATCTTAGCTACATCGTCCGGATGTGCTTCATCAACTTTTATGCCAGCACGATTAAATACACCTGCAGCCCTAGCGCCGTCTCCACACTGATTACAAAGATAGCTTAAAGTATACCCTTTATATTCTGCTCTATCTACAGCGCACTTAGATGCCCACACATCAGATCCGCAATTCAGACACACTTCTGAGTTAACCATATCCTTAGGTGGAGTGACAACTGACTTCCTTGTGCATTGAAGCAGCGCTTGTTTCTTATCAGTCACTTTCAAAATCCTCTCTGTCTAGAATCTCAGCTACTTGGTCAGTTGAGGGTGGTTGACAATGATGATCTTTAAATACGCCGTTCTCAATAGCGCACCTCATACAGATTATGTCAACAGTTATAGTACTGTCTTTGATTCTAGCTGTTGCCTTTGATATCCATACTTTAGATTCGCAGTCCATGCAAACGCGAGTGAAAGATCCTTTAATCGGATTAGGCATATCCTCAACACGCATACAAACAATAACGTCCTCATGTTCTGGCATAAGAAGCAATCCTCCTAGATAAGTTTCCCTTGGTGGTGACCATTTTTTTAACATTTACCCTCCAAAGGCTGAAAACAGTAATTTTTAATTTGCATCCAGTCTTCACTGTTAAACAAATTCCGAACGTTTATATTTTTATCTTTAGCGTGCAAGCTTGCAGCCCAGCCTACGACTCTATAAGGAATAAGGCCCTTAAATTTAGGTTTAGTGAATTTACATCCTACAAATATCAATGAAGGAGTAGCATCTGTCTCAAGCAGATGTAAAAACTCGCCAAGTCTATCCAGCTCTTCAGCAATCAAGCGAATCATTGACCCTTTATGAGTACCTCTAGCTAAATTGTGAATCTTAGCATCTATTTTGACTTGCATTGCTTGTATAGCTTCTTGTCTTGTAGTCATGATTACCCTCTAACTGTTTTTAGTTGGTTGTTGATTTGAAGACTGAAAAGCTTTTGATCTAAGTCTGAACTCATTTTAGGAGAAATGAATTCGCTTAAGTGAAAAGTGCTTTCGAATTTTGCTTCGCTCCAAATTGAAATGACTAAGCCGTCTAAACAAATGTGAAGCACTTCATATTCGCCTGAGTCTTTTGAGAAGCGAGCCGCAAACTCGAAATTGTCTTTCTTTGTTAGTGCTCTTCTCCAAAGCATTCCAGGATTGCTATCTAGTAAGTCTTGGCTTGCTTGTTTGTCGGTAGCGTTTTGCATTTGAAATCCTTCTTTCTTTTGGTTACTTCTTATACCTTAATTATACGATGTTAATCGCAAATGAGCTACGATACCGACATATGACTTAGGGGTATTCCGTGAGTATCAAATTGATAATGTAAGTTGCCATTCGGCTTTGTGGGGCTTGACTGGGCTCAAGTGTTTTAAGTGCATGTACTCACTAGCCCGAAGGAAAACAGCTTGCCAGTGAGCTTGAAGGTTTGTTAATAATTAGCTACGAAGTTCATTAGAGTCGCGATTGCTTTCATGGTGTCAGCCGGACAATCCTTAGTGAAGCTTTCAAATTTGAAGTATAAATTTTCTGATCCGATTACCAGATTGATATCAATACCTCTGAATGTAAGCTGGCAAGTTGATTCTTCAGCATCGTAAAATCCAATGAAGCCGTTA
>PJEL010002523.1_pt1 | contig 16632 bp, 12 predicted proteins | sample 1853271 | NCBI WGS metagenome assembly PJEL01 (sample SAMN08108733, study PRJNA415343) | Invertebrate metagenome, whole genome shotgun sequencing project. | host: Globobulimina | place: Sweden: Gullmar Fjord | collected 2015-08
ACGGCCCCCAGAACGCCATCCCCCAAATCGCTGTTCCACAGCGGCGCGAGGTTATGACGCACCACCAAGTCGCAGTCGAGATAGAGCACCTTCTCGACCTGCTCCGGCAGGATTTCCGGGATAAAGATCCGCAGATAGGACGCGTGGGAAATATGGCCATCAGTTCGAAAATGGCTGTAGCGAGCGATGTCGAAAGCCTGGAAGTTCAGGGTGGCGTTGGCGAAGCGCGCCACCAGGCTTTCGATCCTGCGAAGATCGGCAGCGGCCGTGTTCAGGGTCACCACCAGGATGTCGAAGCGGTTCGCCGGGTTGTTCTCCAGAAGCGATACCAGGGTGACCGCCAGGTGCTGGCTGTAGCTGCCGTCGACACCGAAGATGAGCTTGATGGGCTGTGCCGTCATGCTTTCGCTGACCTTTCGCCTGCTATCCAACGAGTTTGATCGGGCCCTGCCGCGCCTGCCTGACAGACTCCGTGAGGATCGCGGCAAGCTCGTTCACCTGACGCTGCGGATCGATCTCCGCACGCTTGGCATAGGCCTGGGCAGCGGCGGAGGCCTCTCCATAGACCCGACGGTCGCGCCAGAACTCGCGCAGAACAGAGGCCCAGATCGCCGCCGGCGCATCATGCGGCAACACGCGCCCGCCCGGACCGACGGCCTCCGGCAGACCGCCCCGCGCACTTGCCAGTACGGGAATACCGCTGAACTGCGCCTCGGTGACCACCCTGCCCCAGGCTTCTTCCCACTGGCTCGGCACCAGCAGGGTATGGGTCGACTGATAGACCTGGCGCATGTCATGGGTACGGGGCTGCAGGTGAACGTTGACCTGCGCCGCTACCCTGGCCTCCAGCGCCGCCTTCTCCTCCTTGGTCATCGGCCAACCCTCCACGAAGCAAAAAGGGATCTCCGGACAGAGCGCCGCGATTTCGAAAGCCAGATCGACACCCTTCACCGGATGCGGATTGACGAAGGTGACGTGCTTGGGCGCGCGCGGCGTCGCGTAGCGCTCGGCGCGAAACAACGGTCGGATGACCTGCGGCTGTACGCCGTAAGTCGAACGAAAACGCTCGGCAACGAAATGGGAGTTGGCGAGGTAGGCAAGTCCCGGCAGGTCGCCGGGGTGGCCGCCGAGCTCGTGGAACTCGACATCGCGCAAGTAGACCACGGTCGGCAGGCCGCTCGCCTGGAACGCCTTGGCCATGCGCAGCGGCGCGCCTGCCTGGACCAGCACAACGTCCGGCCGCTCGCGCATGACGGCCGCTTCCGCCTGGCGATCGGGAAACCAGGCCCGCTGGACGGGGTAGCCCGGCTGGGAATCGGACAGCAGCATTTGGCGACTCAGCTTCATCACCACCCGATTGCGCAGCCCCAACCAGCCGTTGCCCTGCAACTGCGCCAGCACAGCGCAGTCGTGCCCCTGATCGCGCAGCGCCAGGATCAGTTCATGGGTACTGGATTCCGATCCGCCGACCCGCTGCGGCAAAAACCCATGGCCGGTAACGAAGAGTATTTTCATGCCGCGCTGGACCCCCTGATGAATCCTGAATCAGACATAGTGCTCTCCTCCCGGTAAGCGTTTGCGCAAAGACTGCAGGCCAAAGAATGCGAGAAAAGGCGTGAGGTCCGGATGGCGCGCAAAGATGGAGCCGGCGGCCAATACCCGGCGCCCCTTCACGGCGGCAACAAAGCGATCAAACTGGATGTTGCGGTCGACCGACACTTGCCGCCGCCGGAGTTCGCGACGCAGCTCTGCGTCCACTCTTGCCTCGGGCCGGGACAACAGTGCTCGGTTGGCGGCGCTAAGGCTCAGCAAGTCGTCGAACGACAGACCCCGCGACAGCGAGCCCGGCGTCTGGCGATAGTCGTAGCCGGCCTGTGGGTCCGCCACAAAACGCCCGCCGGCCAGGAGGCTGTCGAGCAGGAAGTGAAAATCCTCGGCTATGCGCAGCCCTTCTTCCTGCCTCAGGGCATGCCGGGCGACGAAGTCTCGCCGGAACAGCGGCTTCAGGTAACCGAGATTGAAGCCGCGCGTGAGGAAGAGATTGCGCCTCACGAAGGCAGCGGCGGTCAGCGGCGCCGTAAAGAGATCGTCATCCGCCGCCAAGGCGGTGCCGCGCGAGCGCCCGTCGGGAGCTACGAGATTGAGGTTGTCGGCCACGATATCGGCGCGGCGGCTCTCACCCAGATCCACCAACCGCGCCAATCGGCCAGGGGAAAAACGGTCATCGGCATCGAGCAGGGCCAACCAGTCGCCCCGGGCCGCCGCCAGGGCCAGGTTACGCGCCGCCGCGGCCCCGCCGTTACTCGGCGCGCGCAGCACACGGACCCGATTGTCGCTTGCCGCCAGGGCCTCTGCCACCTCCAGAGTAGCGTCGCTGGAGGCATCGTCGACGACAACCACCTCGATCTCCGTGAGGCTTTGGTCCAGCGCCGATTGCAGGGCGGCGGCAAGCGTAGCGGCCGCATTGTATGCCGGCAACAGGACCGAGACGCGCGGCACCCGAGGCGCCTTGCCCTCAGTAATATTTCTGAAATCGTCGATCGGCATAGCCCACCATGTAGGGGTTCGACTTGGCGTTAGGGGTCAACTTGGCCTGGGTCATGACGACGCCGGAGAGATGCGCGCGGGTGCGGTGCAAGTGCTGGAGCGTCGCCAGCACGAAGCGCCGCGGCGTCCGCTTCCAACGCACGACAATCAACGTCTGATCGGCGAGCTCGGCCAGGGTCGCCGCATCGGAGACGGCCAGGACAGGCGGTGCGTCGAGGCAGACCAGGTCGTATTGCCGAGAGGCCGCTTCAATGAACTTCGCCAGCTTGGGAGCGCGCAATACCGTCAAGGGATCGTTCACCCTTGTACCCGGCGCAATCACCGACAGAGTCGAATCCTTCTCGGTCTGCACCACTTGGTCCAAGGAATAGTCCGCCAGGATGTAGTCCGAAACTCCCAGGCGCGGTTCCTCGTCGGAAGCGCGCAGGTCGCAATCGATGCGCAGTACTTTGAGCCCACCCGCGGCCAGCGCGCCGCAGAGACTGCGCGAGAAGATCGACTTGCCTTCATTGGGTACAGAAGAGGTCACCAGCAGGACGCTGCCGAGGTCGAGGGTCCTCCGGTCAACGCGCAAAGCAGCGTAGATGCCCTTGTGCGCTTCGGCGAAGGATGAGTTCGGTTCCTCCGCCAGGAAGCGGCTGAGCCCGGCGCCGACGACCTTGCGCGACGCGACCCGCGGAATGACGGCCAGAACCGGCAAGCCGGTGGCTTTCCGCAGCTCGTCAGGGTCGCGAAAACCCGGAACCGAAAGCTCCAGCAGCAGAATGATAATCCCGCCAATACCGCAGCCCAGGACCAAGGCGATAGCGTAGTTCAGCCTGGTCTTTGGAAACGACGGAACGGTCGGGATACTCGCGAGCGACAGGATGCGAGACTGCGCAAGCTCGTCGTCGAACTGAGAGGTTTCCTTATAGCGCGCGAGGAAACTCTCGAAGACCTCGCGTGTCGCCTCCGCCTCCCGTTGCAAGGCCCGAATCTGGATCTGGGCGCCGTTCAGCGCAGTCGCATCCTTCTGCAACTCGCTCATCGAAGTGCGGATGGAAGCGAGGCGCCGCTGGGCGATCTGTTTTTCATTGCGCTGGTTGGCGAGCAACCGCCCCGCCTCCTCCAACATCTGCTGGCGGCGCTTGTCCAGTTGGGAACGCAGCGAAACCACCTTGGGGTGCTTGGGCAGGAGAGTGCTCAACAGCTCCGATTCCTCCTGGCGCAGCCGCATCTCTTCGAGACGCAATTCGTCGATCACCATCGAGGCGACGCCGTCGAAAGCTGCCGTATCCCCGCGTGCCTCCATCGCGGCGCGCAGCCGAAGCAGGCGCTCGTTGATGGTGTCGAGTTCCAGTCCTGCCTCGATCTGCTTGCGGTCCATGGCGAAAATCTGCTCGGCCAGCAATTCGCTGTCGTTCTCGGAGATGATCGGCGTGGTCTTGCGAAATTCTTCGACCGCACGCTCGGTCACCTCGACCTGGGCGCGAAGTTCCTCAATGCGCCCGCCGAGAAAAGTATTGGCGCCGACCAGAGCTTCGGTCTTCAGGCGCACCTGATCCTGCAGGTACTCCTCGGCGACAGCATTGGCGACCTGCTGGGACAGCAGCGGATCGCTGGTGGTATAGGAAACCGCGATAACCCGGGACGAACCCTGAATGGCGACATCCAGGTTGGTCAGAAAGCGCCCGACGATGCGTGTCTCACCCCAATTGCGACGGGCCTCCTCTTCCGGCAGGTCCCATCCTCTTGGCATCTGCGCCAGCGCGATCCCGCTGCGTTCGGCTGGTTCATCGCGCAACCAGGCGATGACCGGCGCGAAGAGCCCCTTCACCATCGACTTGACCTCACCGGCCAGGCTTTCTTCGGCAGGCTGCAGCGCCGGATTGAATTCTACCAGGGTCGCTAGGCCGAGACCGTCCACGACGCGCCGGGCGACGGTCGAGGATTTGATAACCTGCACTTCGCTCTGCATCATCTCCAGGCTGACGGGCAGATTTGAGATGACCGACTCGATCTCGATCACCTTCTGCTGTCGCGGCTCAACGATGACGGAGGCGGTCGCCGTGTACCGCGGCGTGATCACACCGTTGGTCACGATTGCCGCGGAAAGCGCCAGCATCAGACAGACGACGACAATTGCCTTGCGGCGCCACAACACCGCCAGGACCTGCAGCAGGGAAAGGCTCATGAGCGCCGGGGACAGCTGCCGGTCCTCCGAAGGCTGCCGCGGCATCGTCATCGAGAGGCGGTGTTCCAAGTCTAGTGTTCCCAAGACCGTGGTGCCGTGCTGCCCCCGCGCCCCAGGCGCGATCCGGAAAAAGCGGAACGGCGAACCGCTTTAGCCAAAGGCATCAGAGAGTTACTTGACCGTCTTCGTAGCGCAAGCGGTGCTCGGAAAAAGACACAAGTCGCTCGCCCTTGCCGTCCAATGAGACTCTTTTGAGACACTTCAGAGGTCATGTTCCGTGCACCCTGCGGTACTCCGCATAGTTCCAACCGAAGGTGCTGGCGAGGATCCCGAAGCCGCGGCACAGGGTGTAAAGCGGGCGGACGACGCGGTCTTTGCGCCCGAAGCCGAGCACCAGGAGAAGGGTGAGGAATGAGCCCCCGCCGACGGCGACGCGCAACAAGCCGCGTAGCGCATTCACCGGCCGACGCCAGAAGCCATCGCGCCGGCCGCGCAGGTAGAGCTCCGCCTCAACATTGCCGGTGCGGTACCAGCGCCTCAGCAGCCAAGTCAGACGCGCGCGGCTCGGCGGCAGGGTTTCGTAGACCACGGCATCGGCGGCATAGACGATGCGTTCGCCGGCATCCAGCAGGTCGCGAAACAGCATGCTGTCCTCACCCCCGGTCAGGGCGAAACGATGGTCGAAATCGAGGCCCAGCGCCCGCAGCCGTGACAGATCGATGAGGACGTTGGCGGTGTGGCCTTCCTGCAGCTCCGTGCCATCGGGAAACGTTGGATTCTCATAGAAGCCGCTGGAGACCATCCAGGACGGCGTACCCGGCGGAAACAGCGGCTGCACACCGCCTTGCACGGCGGAAGCTCCGCTACGTCGCTGCACCGCCAGGAGCTCCGCCAGCCATTGCGGCGACGGGGCCTCATCGTCATCGATGAAAGCGACGAAGTCCGCTTCGAGGGCCGACGCTTTGTCCAGCGCCGAATTCCGCGCGAACGTAATGCCACGGCGCGGTTCGGCGACGTAGTGCAGCGGCCAGGGGAGTCGCGACCTCGCCTCTTGAACCTGCAGCGCGGCAACACCTTCCGGGGCATTGTCGACGATGACCACTTCGATCGTTGCAGCCTCGGGCGGTTGCAGCCTGGCGATCGCCGCCAGGAGCCGATCGAGGCCTTCCGGGCGCCGGTAGGTGGCCGCGCAGAGCGCAACACGCAAGCTATCGGCCTCATGTGCCCCCCGCCGGCCGCTCGGCCTGGCAGCGGGGCCTCCTGTGGCGCCCTTCAGGGTCTGCGGTTCCCGCTCTGCTCCCTTCCGTTCCACGGCTAGCCGGCCTTTCGGCTGCTGCCTGGAAGATCCCAGGTCTGGAAGCGTTGGCCCTGGCGCGACTTCAGCAGGCCGATTCCGGTGGCAGCCATGGCGCGCAGAATCTCAACTGCCTTGGCTAAGAGATCCGGCACTCCCTTGCGTCCGGCACCGTAGAGAAGCAAGGCTGCCGGCAGAGCAGCCAGGGCGACGAAACCGAGGCCCTGCAGCACGAGCCAACCGCCGCCGGCCAGAGCGCCAAGAAGCAGAAAATAGATGCCGAACCAACGCAGCAGCTTGTGCGAGACGTACTTGAACAAGTCGAGCGGCGGCATGCATTTCAGCCGCGGCCAAAGCAGGCGGTGGCAATTGAAAGCCTGGCAGGCAATGCGGATCTTGCGCTTGAACTCGTCGGCACTGTCGGTGGTCGCCCGCTCGAAGGCGGACACCGCCGGATCGCGCACCACGCGGTAGCCGTCGCAGAGAATGGAGTGCGAGACGAACATATCGTCGATGATGTCCGGCGGCACCGGCGGATAGAGTGCGCGGCGAACAGCAAAGAGCGCGCCGTCCGCCCCCATGGTCGATCCGCTACGGCTCTCCAGGTTCTTGATGTGCTCTTCCAGGCGCCAATAGAGCGATCCTGTCGCCGCCGTGGCGCCTTCCTCCGGGTTCGAGTACACCAGGTTTCCGCAAACGCAGCCCACCTCCGGGTCGGCAAAAGCTCTCCGCAGCGCTGCCAGCGCGGACGGCTCGACCATTACATTGGCATCGGTAAAGACGACCAGTTCACCTTGCGCCGCCTGGACCAGCTTGTTCATGCCATGGCTCTTGCCGTGGCGTTCCTCCGAGGGGAACACCCGGATCCAGGATTGCTCGGCCAGCAGCAAGGCGGCCGTTGCGTCGCTGCTGCCGTCGGAATAGGCGAGAATCTCGAGCCCGGGCTCGACGGCCCGTAAGCGGCGCAGGTTCTCGATCTTCGAGGGAAGAATCGTCGCTTCGTTGTAGGCGCAGAATGCCAGCGACAAGCTCGGCGGCGCCGCCTGCGCCCTCTCCTGCTTCCTTGGGCGCAAGGGTCGCTCGGGCAAGCGTGCAAGAATCAGCGGGTAGAGCAGGTATGGATAGACTACTGCAAGAGCGCAAATGCAGCAGAAACTGAGTAAAAGCGCCGACAAATCACTATTCTCCCGGTGGATCGAAGACAGGGGTTTGCAGCAGCGCCGCCCGCCGCCGCTTCGGGCATCGCGGCAAACTGAAGATCAACTCGCAGAGATCCCGCGTGTCGTAGAGGTCGCAAAACGACTGCGCGGGCAGCGAAAGAACATGACCGCGCCGCGCGACGTGCTCGTCGATCGAGTACCAGCGCAGGAAGGCAATGAGGTTCTCCACCTCCGGCGCCCCGAAGGTGTAGCCAAGACCCAGGTCGCGCAGCTTCTCGCCGGTTTGGGTATTGCTGGAGGCAAGTGCCACGCTGCCGAAGTAACCGCCTTCATAGATGCGGTTCGGCAGCAGCCACTTGGAATTGGTGCCTTCGTCGAGAAATTCGAAGTCCCAGGTCAGGTTCACCCGGCCGTAGATCTCGGCGAGGTCGGCCGGGTTGCGATACTCACCGCCGTAGACCATGTTCGGATGCCCGGCGATCGCTTGCTCGAAGGCCTCCGGGCCGGTCTCAGTCGGGACGCCGCGCAGGTAGATCTCGACCTTGTCCGGCAACGCCTCGGCAATACGACAGAGCATGGCGAGACTCTTGGGACAGCGCAGGGTGCCGAACCAGCCGATGACCCAACGGTCCGGTGCCGCTTGCGGCGCGCTGGCGCACGTCGGGGTCGCGCGGGGCCGCTCTACCGCGGTGGCCCGGGCAAAGCTGAGCTTGTTCTCCAGAAGAAAGATCCGGCCGCGATAACCCTGCCGGCTGCGGAAATAATTGGTGGCAAAGCCCGGCGAGGATATCACCAGGAGATCGGTCTGACTGAGCAGGCGGCGCTCCGCCCAACGGAACAATGCCGGGACCAGGCCCCTGCCGACGAAGACCCTTTGCACGTCGAGAACTTCATAAACCAAAGGCGCCGAGGCGCCGGACAGCCATCGCGCAGCCAGGGCCAGGGCGCACATGTCGATGTTGCGTGCATAGAAAAAATCCGCACTGCGCAGCTCCGCCCGCCGGGACAGGACCTTCGGTAAAGCCCTCGCCAGTGCCAGCAAACGGCGCCCGTAGGCGCGGTCTTGCGTAGTCCCCAGGTGCAGGTTGTCCCAGAACGGCTGGAAACCCCGACTGAACTTGTCGCGACGAAAGTTGAAGCCCACCACCTGCAGCCCCTGTTCGGTGAAGGCACGTATACGCTTGATCACCGTGCTCTCGGCAGCGTCATGCCCGAAGAAAACCACTTTCCCGGGCTTGTCCGGCGCAGATCCTGTCATTGCCGCCAGGTTGCTGTCAGGCATATCCACGCGATGGCTCCTCCTCTGTTTCCAAGGAAATCGACTTCTCCCAGGCAACGGCCGTAGTGACGATGTCTTCCAGATTGTCGAAACGCGGCACCCAGTCGAGCTTCCGCCGGATCGCGCTGACATCGGCCACCAGGGTCGCCGGGTCGCCGGCGCGCCGTGGTGCCGGCTGTGGGTGAAGCGGCCGCCCGGTGCAACGTTCCACCTCCCGCAGTACCTCGCGGACCGAATAGCCTCGACCATAGCCGCAGTTGAGACTGCAGCTCTCGCCCCCCTCCTCCAGATACCGCAACGCGGCCAGGTGTGCGTCGGCCAGGTCTGATACATGGATGTAGTCACGCTGGCAGGTACCGTCCGGCGTGTCGTAGTCGTCGCCGTAGATGGAAATCGACTCGCGCGTGCCGGCGGCAACCTGGCTGGCGACCTTTATGAGATGGGTGGCATCGGGGCCGAGTTGACCCATCCGCCCCTGCGGGTCCGCGCCGGCGACGTTGAAATAGCGCAGCGCGACATAGCCCAGGTCCGATGACGCCGCGACGTCGCGCAGCATCCACTCGGTGGCCAGCTTCGAGTTTCCGTAGGGGTTGATCGGGCGTATCGGCGCAGATTCCGGGATCGGCGACTGCTCTATGGCGCCATAGACTGCTGCGGTCGAGGAAAAGATGAAGCGCGTCATGCCTGCCCGCCCACAGGCCTCCAGGAGATTGCGACTTACAGAAAAATTGTTGCCGTAATACGACAGCGGCCTACGCACCGACTCTTCGACCTGGATGCTGCCGGCAAAGTGAATTACCGAGTCGACTGCCTCCGTCGAAATCAAACTTTCGACCAGCGCCTGGTCGCCGGCATCGCCCTCGACGAAAGTTACGGAATCGGGCAGCAAATTCCGGCTGCCGGTAGAGAGATCATCCAGGACGACGACGGACCGGCCCGCATCGCATAAAGCCAAAACTGTATGACTACCGATATATCCAGCGCCTCCGGTGACCAGAGTTACTTGCCGCTTCGCCATTGCTGGACTACTCCCTTGCCCGCCACGTTGCACGCTGCCTCACGGCTCAGCGCACCACGCGCGCCAGTTCACCGATACCGGCAGACGCCGGCGTCGAAACGCGGTTTCTCCTCCCCGGATTGCCGAGCCAATAAAAGCAAGCTGGCCTGCAGACGATGGAGCACAGATAACGGTTCGGCTCCTGCTTGCTTCGCTTCGCTCCGGAACGGTTGAGTTCTCACGGCCCGAGTTCGCTCAGGCCTTTATCGTTTCCAATTCCAATGGCAGATCCAAGTCTTAGCCGGATTGACGCCCCCGGCTTGTGGCAATTGTTTGTCAGATTTGGGGCTCCAAGTGCACAGCTCCGCCGCAAGACTCCCCTCTGCAGGGAAAGGCTTGCGATTGCCGTCTGCAGCCGCGATCACACCCGTGAACTCTTTGGGCGAAGCTTGGCGGTGTGGTGAGGAGTCTCGGCCCCAATCCGCTCCACCTGGTCAAAAGCGGCAGCGGTTCTCCGGAGCATCCAGACCCAGAGTGTCGAGATGGTTGTGCTGGTGCAGGTAACCCGGCAGCGGGGCCCGGTCGATCACCGCATTGTGCGTATGGAGCAGCACCGGCTGGCGGAGTTGATGGTTCCAGGCACGGAAACTGCCCGGCGTCCCCTTGTAGAGATCAAAGGTAAAATCGTCGGACGTCATCGCGCTGCGCAGGGCAGCAGCCTGGGTGCTTTTGGAGCGCGCCACGGCCTCGACGACAACCCGCACGGCGGCCCAGGCGGCCCAATCCGCATCGGACATGAGTCGGCCGGCGAATTTTCCAAATCGCTGGTTCAACTGCGGCGCGCCATAACGCTCCCACGTCCAATGCCAGGCGCTGGGAACGAGGCCCTCGCTGCCGACGACCGGGCGCGGCAGATAGGTCGCGAAGGGAACGTAGCGCCCGAACTCGCCATAGGCGTCCGCCAGAAAGACGACGTCGTGATCCGGTTGCCCGGTCAGCAGGGCAATGTTGTTCTGCTCTCGCTCACGCGGATCGTTGCTGAGCACGAAGGGGCGCACGGCCACCAAGGACAGGCCGAACTTTCGCGCGGAGGCTTGAAACGCCGCCGAGAAATCCCGATCCGCTTCGGCCTGCCCTTCCAGGACAAGCACTCTGGGCCAGTCGCGAGCCATCAGATACTGGGCCAGGGCGTCGCTGCGCATGGACAAGCTGGGTGCCGTATGAAAAAGCGTGGCGCCGCATTTTTCCTGCCGCAGCGCATCGTCGCCATGGCGAATGTTGAAGAGAATCACATCATCAGCCGCCAGGCTCTCCGCCAAGCCAGTCACCGTCGCCAGCGGAAGATCCAGCAGAAAGATGCTTGCGCCGTCTCGGGCAGCCACGTCGCGGACGAAGCCGGTGGGCTCCTCCCCTTCCGGGACCTCGACAGCCTTCAACTTGAAGCGGAGGCCCAGCGCCCGGCCCAGGATGCGCACCTCCTTGATCGCGGCCTCGGCTCCCGGCAGCGGCCTCTTGCGCTCCCGCAGTTTCAGGCCGGTGTAGGCGCGCTGCTCGACATAGGCAGGATCGTCCTCCTGGTACAGATATACGAAAGTGAAATCTTCCCGCTCGGCGGCCAACGGCGCAGCGGCGGGCAGTGCCGCAGCCAGGAAGAGGACGAAGACGAAGGCCCTAGTAATCATCGATGAGAATGCCATAGGGGACCAAACCGACGGGAACCGATTTCAGCACTTTCAGCTTCTCGGTATCGATGATCGAGATATCATCGGAGAGGCCGTTGGCCACCCAGATACGTTTTTCATCGTGAGTAAGAGCCAAGCCCCAGGCGCGCCTGCCGACCAGCAGGTAGTCGATCACCTCGCGCGCTTTCACATCGACCACGGCAACATGGTTGGCACGGCCGAGCGCCACGTAGGCGCGGGTTCCGTCGCGCGTAATCAGCACATCGACCGGTGTCACCTGTTCCTTGCGAAAACCCGTCGGCAGAAATGCAATGGTATCGACAATCTTCAATGTCTCCACCTCGATAATGTTGACGACGCCGGCGAGTTCGGCGGAGACCCAGAGTTCACGATCATCCGGCGTCAGGGCAAAACGCCGGGGCCGCGTGTCCACCAGAATGTCTGCGATAACTTCCCGCGCCTCGGTGTCGATGACGTGGACCAGGTTGGCCGCTTCCGAGGCGACAAAGACCAGGCGGCCGTCCGACGTGACCTGAACGCCCTCCGGCTCCTCGCCGGTTTCGAACTCGGCCAGGAGTTCGGACGTTTCCACATCGAAGAGGGTTGCCGTCGCATCCTCTTCGTTGGAAATATAGAGATGCCGCCCGTTAGGGTGGAGATCGAAGGTTTCGGGCTCCTCTACGTTGCGAATGCGCCCCACCACCTCTTGTGTGGCCGCGTCATAGACAACGATCACGGAATCGTCGGCACAGCCGACGTAAAACTGGCTCCGATCCTGGCTGAAATGCATCCCGCGCGGCCGCGCGCAGGTATCGAAAGTACGAACCACTTCCCCTTCAAGGGTCAAGACCGTGATGGTGCTGTCTTTTTCGTTGCTGACGAAAACCTGACCGGTTCCCTTACCCTCAGCGGTAACTGAAACAACCGCCGATCCGACCAGCAGTATGGCTGTGAGGCAGCCGAACACCCTTCGCGACACCATTCGGTCCCGTTCTTTCTTTTTGCATTGCGGAGACTTCTATGTCGCCGCCCCCGAAAACCATCCAAGCGTAATCTGTTGCAGTTTGCAATTTGCAACACTACGCTGATTTGTTCGGGGTGTTACAAAAAAGCGCCTGCCAAGAGGCGAAGTAAAACCAGCAAGAAGCGAATTTAAGGGGCGTCGCACTCCGACAGTGAAACAATAAGTTTCTGGGAGGGAACTATGCTTGCTACTGCCCCCAAGAGGCGCTTGCTTGGGATGGTGACGGCCGTTTGTGCCTTCGCCCTCGCATCGCCGGGATCCTACGCACAGGAAGAAGTCGGCGCCGGAACGCTCTTCGGCGACATGTTGACCGTTACGCAGGACATGCTGAGCCGCGCAGCCGGCGACGGCAATAACTTCCTGCACACCAACGGCAACTACGAGCAAACTCGGTACTATCCGAACAGTCAGATAAACACCTCGAACGTCAGAAATCTGCGTCCGGCCTGGATTTTCCAGACCGAGATCGTCGACTCTCTAGAGACCACGCCGATCGTCGTGAACGGCGTCATGTACGTCACGACATCCTTCAACCATGTCTATGCGCTCAACGCGCGGACCGGTGAACAGATCTGGCACCACAAGCACAACATGGGGCCCATCACCACCTACTGCTGCGGCCCGAACAACCGTGGCGTTGCCGTCAATGGCGACAAGGTCTTCATGGGGACGCTCGACGCCAAGCTTGTGGCCTTGGATGCCAAGACCGGCAAGCAGGTTTGGGAAACTCAGATCGCCGACCCCGAAGAGGGCTACAGCGAGACGATGGCTCCCACCGTGGTCAACGGCAAGGTGCTGATCGGCACCAATGGCGGTGAATACGGTATCCGAGGCTTCGTGAAGGCCTTCGACGCCGAGACCGGTGCGCTGCTGTGGACCTTCCACACCACGCCGGAAGATTCTAAGGGCGTCTGGGCAACCAAGGACGCGACCGGACGCGACATGCACCGCGACATCGCAGCGGAAAAGGCCGCGCTGCAAGCCCAGGGAGATCCCTATGAGACCCTCGGTGGCGGCGTTTGGCAGAACCCGGCCGTCGACCTGGCGCTCAACCGCATCTTCTTCGTGGTCGGCAATCCTTCGCCCGACCTCGATGGTTCGCTGCGCCCCGGAGATAATCTCTACACCGACGCTTTGGTCGCGGTCGACCTGGATACCGGCGAATACGTTTGCCACTTCCAGTACATCGCTCATGATGTTTGGGACCTGGATGCGGTCAGTCCTCCGATCCTTACGAACGTCATGAACGAGGACGGTGAGTCGGTTCCCGGCATTCTGCACGGCGGCAAGAGCGGCCATGTCTACGTCCATGACCGGAGCGACTGCAGCATGATCCGCTTCTCCGAGGCCATGGTGCCGCAGGAGGATATGTGGACCCTGCCGACGGCCGACGGCGCGCGCATGCTGCCGGGCGCCAATGGCGGTGTCGAGTGGTCTCCCATGGCTATCGACCCGACCCTGCACCTGACCTATGCCATCAACCTTCATCAGCCGATGACCTATCATGTTGAAAGCACGCCCTACCCTGCCGGCAAACTGTGGCTGGGCGGTGCCTTCAAGGTCATTGCCGAAGAAGAGCAATGGGGCAACGTGACCGCCGTCGACTACAACACCGGCAAGATCCGCTGGAAGGTCAAGACGCAGCAACCGATGATCGGCGGCATCCTGGCCACGGCCGGCGGCCTGGTCTTCACCGGCGAGGGCAACGGCTTCTTCAAGGCCTATGACTCGGCGACCGGCTCGGAGCTATGGCGCTTCCAGGCCGGTGCCGGCGTGAATGCACCGCCTTCCTCCTTCACCGCCGACGGCAAGCAGTACATCGTCGTCGCGGCAGGCGGAAACGCTCAGCTGAACTTTAAGCGGGGCAACAACATCATCGCATTCACTCTTGCCGACTGACAATTGCCGACCGATCTCTACGGCAATGCGTTAAAATGGGGGCCGCACCAACCGTGCGGCCCCTTCTCTCTCCACCCTGGAGACCCGTTGTTGGAGCAACTATGACGCCAAGAATTCTTTCTTCGCTGCCAGCGGCACTGCTCGCTGCTTCCGCCTTCTGCTTTGCCCAAGCTCCCAACACACTGGCCGACGAGCTGGAAGACCAGGTGGAGGTCTGCGCGGGCTGTCACGGCGAGGCCGGTTTGCCGGTGGCAGCCGACACGCCGATCATCTGGGGCCAGGAATACTATTACCTCTACGTCCAGCTCAGGGACTACAACGCCGGCCGGCGGGCCAACGACATCATGAGCGGAATTTCCGCCGACATGACCAAGGATCAGATGAAGGCCTTGGCCCAGTATTTTGCCGACAAGCCCTGGCCCTCCGTCTCCTTCGCCGCCAGCGACGCCGACAGCAGCAAAGGCGAGAGGGCGCTGGGCGCTGGTCAATGCACGCAGTGTCACCTCGGCGGCTACAACGGCAACAGCCGCAACCCCAGGCTTGCCGGTCAGCAGCCGGACTACCTGCTGCGCACCATGATGGAGTTCAAAGGCAAGGTGCGCATGAACGCACCGGACAAGGGCGCCCTCTTCCGCGCCTACGAGGACAGCGACATCGCCGCGATGGCCCACATTCTGGCAGCCAAGTAGGCAAGTCAGCGGGCCGCCGAAAGCTTATCCTGCAGCGCAGCATCCGTCGCAAGATCGGCCGCGCGGCGGCCTTTTCCATCAGCGATCGCCGGATCGGCGCCCCGCGCCAGTAGCCGTTCGGCCACCAGGATGTGGCCCCGTTCGGCGGCCACCATCAAAGCAGTCCAGCCGCGGTTGTCGACCGCATCGACCTCCGCCCCCGCCGCCAGAATCCGATCCACGGCGGCGAGACCGTCCTGTCTCGGCGTATCGTTGCTGTGGCCCGCTGCCCACATCAGCAGAGTGAGGTTGTTACCGTAGCGGCGCTTCGGATCGACGCCGGCGGCAAAGAGACGATCGATGATATCGACATAGCCACGCGCGGCCGCGTAGATGGCCGGCGACTTCCCGGTGGTGTCCACGGCATCGGGGTCGGCGCCGCCGGCCAGCAGAACCTCGATCATCTTGCGATTTCCGTTGTAGGCGCCGGCGTGGAGGGGCGTCAGTTTCTTTACATTGGCCAGGTTTGGGTCCGCGCCACGCTCCAGCAGCAGAACGGCGGTCCGCCGCCGGTTGTCCATCGCCGCACGCAGCAAGGCCGAACTGCCCATCAGGTTCTGGTGATCGATCTTCGCCCCGGCGTCCAACAAAATCCGGATGGCCTCGTTCTGCCCGGCGGCGGCAGCCAGGATCAATGCCGTGTTGGCAAACCGGTCGCGCGCCTCCACCGATGCACCCGACGCCAGCAGGTCTTCGATCAGATCCGCGCAACCGCTTTTCACGGCGTCGAACAGCAGGAAGTTGAGGTCGCGCAGCAGCGGATCCTGCGGCAATCTCTGCCGCTGGGCCTCCAGTTCCTTGCAGATGAAGGGGTTTCCGCCCGCCGCCGAGAGCGGGCCCACCGCGACCGGCGACAGGCCTGCCGCCGCCGCAACAAGCGCGACCGCAAGGCGGAGGCCGATGCTATGCTTGCTCCTCATCCGATCCTTTCCCCGCATTCAAACAGGCCGCGCCGTTGATAAACCTTTGCCTCAAGCTAACTTGTTTGAATGTACCACGATAGCTAGAGAGGCCAACGATCTTAGCCTTCCCGCAAGCCCTCTCGTTCTGCCGCGCCGGCCTGACTTCCCTGGCGCTCTTGGCTTGCCTGCTCCAGACCGGCAGCGCCGGCGCGGCCCCGGGCGACGGCGCGGCAACCGCGCCCCTGGGACGCCTGGTATCTGTCGGCGCACACCGCCTGCACCTCTATTGCAGTGGCCAGGGCGCACCGACCGTGGTGCTGGAGGCCGGCATCGGCGCCAACCATCTCGACTGGATCCGCGTCCAACCGGAGATCAGCAAAACCACACGCGTCTGCAGCTACGACCGCGCCGGTTACGGCTGGAGCGAACCCGGTCCGAGACCGCGCACCGCCGAGCAGATATCCGGCGAGCTCTCACTGCTGCTGCGCAATGCCGAAATCGACGGACCGATCATCCTGGTCGGCCACTCCTTCGGCGGGGTTCTGTCGCTCTACTACGCCAGACGCAACGCCGCACAGGTTGTGGGCCTCGTCCTCGTGGATTCAATGCACCCCGATCAGTTCGACCGCTTCCGGGAAGCGGGGATCGAGGTTCCTACCGAGCCGACGAACGCCGCTGTCGGCTCGAGCCCCCGGATGCTGACCTCCGGCATTCCGCAGGACTACCAGGCCATGGCTTTTCAGCTGGCCCGCAAAGACTCCGTTCGCGCGGTCATGTTCGACGAGCTGAGGAACATCCGCTTGACCCTGGCGCAGGTGAACGAGGCGTCGCGCGACGCTCCGATCCGCTCGGAAGTGATCCTGCACGGCCGGCGCGCGTGGGACCGTCTCTACCGCGATGGCCGCATGGAGAACCTCTGGATCCTGCTGCAGGCCGACCTGGCCAAG
>PJEL010002524.1_pt1 | contig 16628 bp, 10 predicted proteins | sample 1853271 | NCBI WGS metagenome assembly PJEL01 (sample SAMN08108733, study PRJNA415343) | Invertebrate metagenome, whole genome shotgun sequencing project. | host: Globobulimina | place: Sweden: Gullmar Fjord | collected 2015-08
CTGATAATAATTTTTGTTGCTTGCCTAATTTGTAATATTTTTCCCATAGTATTTTCTTTAGTTCTTCTGTTATTATATTATTTGATTTTGATCCGCTTATCCCCGGGACGTAACATATACGTATGTCAATTTGTATCTAAAACCGGTTTTTTTCATAGAGAAAAGATCAATTCCAAATGGAAGCAGTATATACTACTCGTATATGAAGATGCGGAAAAAGATCATTGATACTCAATGAGTTACGATCAATTATCACTACATCTTCAAATGGAAGGAGTATATATGCTCTTTTATGAAATTATAAATTTTCTAGAAATTAATGGATATATTTGTTTTTTTATATTTATCTATATTTATATTTATAAATGGCTTGTGTTGATTATTCTCGTTTAACTGAGAGTAATGATTCTTTGAATATATCTTGTTATCATTAGGGCATAATAAATATATGTCTAATTTTTTAGGATTTGTTATGTCCATATCTTGAATTAAATAAGCATTACATTGATTTATTATTTCGTTAAGTATTTTTAAATCATTAAAATTCTTTGAGGATAAAATAAAAGTGAATATATATTTCTTGTTATTATTATTTCTATTCCATTCATCTTTTTTAATATCAGAATATAAGGCTTTTAAATCCCTTATGATTTGAAAATAAAGCTTTTCTAATTCTGTATAAATCACCTTTTCTAAATTATTATCTTTATTATTGATGTTTTTGGTGTTATTATGTTCATTGATAATTTTAGAAATATTGATGTTTTTATCTTCAATTAAATGAAATAATTCTTTATTATGACAAACTACATCAATTTCACTATCTACTTTTACCAAAGCAATATGTTTTTGCCCATTCAGAGGATATGCTTGTCTAAGATTTTTGAAATTAAAGTAGGAGTCTTTTATACAAAAAATAGTTGGAGAAGCGCTGGCAATTATTTTTGTTTCTTTTCCATACTTATATATCTCTTTGATACGATTTGCAAGTTTAGAATTATATTCAAATTCTTTATTATCAATAGTAAATAAAGTATTAGGATTAATAAATGCTTGGGTAAAACTCCATGAAGCGCTAATGAAATCCACGCTATGAAAATATATATCCAATATGTTATCTGTTACTAACTTTCTAATTTTTATATAAGTAGGTCTATCTTTATATTCAACTTTTTGTTTTACTTTTTCTCCTCTTTTTTCTATTATTTTAAAAAAAGATAGTGGTTTCCACCCTCGACCTAATCGGTTTATACAATAATTAGAAAGACCTTCCATATTAATTGTGACGTTATATTTATATTTATTTTTATTTTTATTTAAATAATATTTTTCATCATCAAAAAAACCTTTTTTATATTTTTTAAAAGTTCGAGTTTCGTTCATTTCAATTTTAGGCAAATCGCTTTCTTTTTCTTCATTATTGTCATCATTGTTAAATTTTATTTGTGCTTCCTTTTTTATAGTTTTCTTACGTGCATCTTTCTTTTTCTTTTTTTTAGTTTTCTTACTTTTTTTAGTTTCTTTTTTTAGTTTCTTATTTTCTAATCCTATCTTTCGAAGAGTTTTCATAAACTGAGAGCTTTCTTTTTCTTCTTTTATATATTCATAATCAATATATAATAGTTGAGTAATAAAATATAATGGGTTTTTATCAAAAACTTTCTTTTTATGTTGCATAAAAGCAGGTTTAAAATGACATGATTTTGCTTCATGTTTTTGGCAATTACATATTCTCAAAATTTTGGGTTTTTTATTTAATATGCCTTCAGTATTTTCTATTAAAATCTCTAACAATTCTAATTTTGTAAATAGTTTAATTCTTTCTTGAAAAGAAAGGTCTTGCGTTTTTGATAATTGATCAAAAAGCAAAAATAGAAGATTTTTTACTTTTTCATCATTATATAATATTTGGAATTTAGGTATTTTATTTAATGAGGGATTTTTGTATCTTTGGTTTTTTTGTAAAGATTTTATAATTTCTATTTTTTTTATTTCTTTTAATTTAGTTTCTAAAGTTTCTTGAATTTCATTTATAATTTTAATCTCAGGACTTATTTCATTACTGTAGGAACTATTTAGAGTATCTCTAAAACATCGTAAATATTTAGTGTTATTTACAAAATACGTTATAATCTTATTACATATCATCCCCCTTTCTTGGCTTTCGTTATCATTTTTTTTGTTTTGATTTTCATTGCCAATTTCTTTATTATCATTATTTTTATTTGATCTATTATCCTTCTTTGATTTCTTTTTTCCTATGAAATTAAAATTATCATCTTCTAAAGTTTTTATTCCTTTATTATTATAATAACAAGCAACCATATAACCTGCACTATTTTTTTCTGCATTGTTATATTCTTTATTAGTTCTTACATACTCCGGGTTATATAGTTCAATTACCCCATTATATTGAGGCAGTTTATTATTTGATGATTTTTTGTATACTGTCTCATTATACCATCCGGTTGTATTTCCTTTTTCGTTTATCAAGTTTTTTAATAAGGAAAACATAAATTTATTATTGTTTTTGGAGCAAGAAGTAATAAAATCATTTAAATTCAGTTCTTCTGTTTTTGATACTTTAAAAAATTTATTAAATAAAGATATTGCTTTATTGTAAGCTGTTTCATTAGAATAATTGTTATATACAGTTTTTAAGAAAATTTTACATTCTGTAATTTTCCATGGTGCGTTCTCATATTTGTCATCAGCTTTACATAAATTTTTATATTCTTTTTTAAATAATAAAAAAGTTTTAAGGAAAAGAGCAATTTTAGAATCTTCATCAAAGTATTCCTTAACATTAAAATTTGCAAATATCTTAGGCACATCCTCGCAAAACTCGCCTTTTTTATAATTGTCAGTCTGTTTATTTTTAAATTCATTTATCCTTGCAGATAAATTTGTAGAACTTGAGTTTTTTGCAGTTTTTTTATATAGCTTAAAAGGCTCAATAGGAGGTATTGTAGGTAAGCTTATATTATTATTTATAGTAGGATTTATTATATATGTAGATATACCTTTTCCATCAACAAATTGCTGTTTTGCACAATGCAATCTTCGTTCTTCATAAGAAAGGTCATCTGTATTTATATTGCTATCTATATCCCTGGGTAGATTTTTCGTGCCATCTATTTGCATTGATTGATTATTTTTTTTACTACTACAACTTGATATTAAAATAAAAAAAATACAAATAATATAAATATTTAAAAGGTTATTTTTATTTGAGTTCATAATTAAGATATATTTGTTACATACAATACAATTGACTGTAAAGATACAAATTAATATAATAATATAAAAATTATTATAAAATAAGATGTCATTTTAGAAAGAAATATTTAAGGAGGTATTACTAATTAAATCTAATTTACTGAATTTAAGAAAGGGGTTGCAAGGTTAATATATTACTATTAAGAATCTATTGAATAAAGTTTATTGTTATGAATTTGTATTTTCTCTTTTTTTAATAACAATCTCATACTCTTTATAACTAAATCTTCTTGTTTTGGATCAACTTTATTGATTATTTCATTTGGATCACTTATTTTATCTTTAATACATTGAATGATTTCTTTTTCATAATTTATATCAATATTTGTTAGATTATTCTTTTTACAATTATCACATTTATTACATTTTTCATAATCTATTTCATCAAAATATTCTAAAATTATTTGAGTTCTACATCTAAATCCATTTTCTAAATAGTTGATTATAGAATCCAGTTTTTTCTTTTCAATATTTTTCCTTTTTTTTAAATCATTTGATTTTAAAGTAATATAATTATTATTTTCTCTAGGGATTATAAAAGTAATTTGTTCTAAATCTGATTTAGGTTTATAATCTATTATTTCTTGTTTATGTAATTGGTTTAATATTCTTTTGATCTCTTCAATTCTAAGATTATTTTTTTTTGAAATTGAAGTCTTTGAAATTTTGCAAAAATCAATAAAAATCTCTCCTCCGTATAATCTTAAAATTGTTTCAATTACCTTATCATGATATTTATTATTAATTCTATATCTATATAATTCATTAGGAGATATCTTAATTAATATTTTATCTTGCGTACTATCTTCATTAAAATTAAATTTTAGAAAACCTTGTCTCTCTAAGATTTTTATCGCATTATAAGCTTCAAAATAATTGAATTTATAAATATTTATAAAATTATCTAAATCAAAATTATATGATATCATTTTCCCACTACCAAAAGCTATATTTAAATAATTTCCAATTTTATTATATATATTTTTAATATATTCTATTCTAGGATATTTTTTTTCTAATTTATTTTTCAATTCATAAATATCACTTTCATTATAAAAAATAATAGCCTCAGAATTTTTTTGATCTCTACCTGCTCTTCCACTTTCTTGATAATAATCTTCAATTGTTGCTGGAGGAGACATGTGAATTACATACCTAACATTTGATTTATCAATTCCCATCCCAAATGCTTTGGTAGTAATTATTATTTTTATCTTTTCATTAGTCCAGCTTTTCTGTTTTCTTTCTCTTTCTTTAATATCCATTCCTGCATGATAAAAATCAGCATTAATTTTATGATATCTTAAATATTCAAATATTTCTTTAGTTTTTTTTCTTGTATCAGTATAAATAATGATTGAACTATTTTTTCCTTTTAATAATCTTACTAATTCATAGTTTTTATTTTCTGCTTTTTGGGCTTGATAAATAATATTATCTCTTCTAAAGCTAATTTTAAATTCTTTATAGCTTTTAAAGTTAAGTTTTTCAATTATATCTAATCTAGTTGATTTATTTGCAGAAGCTGTGAGAGCAATAATATTAACATCAGGTTTCAAGGTTCTTAATTCAGTTATTTTAAGATAAGAAGGCCTAAAATCATATCCCCATTGAGAAATGCAATGAGCTTCATCAACAGCTATTAAATTAACATCCATTTTTTTAAATCGTTCAATAAAAAGCTGAGATCGGATTCTTTCTGGTGAGATATATAATAATTTTATATTTCCATAAATACAATTGTCCAAAACAATATCTATTTCCCTATTAGACATAGATGAGCTAATTGAAGCCGCTTTAATTCCTTGACTCCAAAGTTTTTCTATTTGATCTTTAATTAGAGACAATAAAGGAGAAACTACTATACAAATTCCTGATTTTATTAATGCTGGAATTTGAAAACAAACAGATTTCCCACCTCCTGTAGGCATTAAAGCTAAAATATCATTTCCTTCTAATAACTCTAATATTATTTCTTTTTGTGGATATCTAAATTGATTATAATTCCAATATTTTTTTAGAATTTTATTTAAATCTTTTATTTGATAATCCATAAATCGTACATATTTATATCATTATAATCACAATTACAACAGCAAAAACAACAACAAATTGCTTTTAATAAATTATATCCTTTGAGCTTTATTGTAGCTAAACAAACTTCTTCTGTTTCTACCCATCCTAGATCATCGACATAGTTGATATTTGTAGCTTGGTATCCATAGATAGGTTTATTACAAAAAAGTGCACAAATAAAATCGCAACAGCTTGCCCTTTTCTCTGAAAAAGCTTTTGAGTCATGTGTTTTAATGTGCTCAAAATTATTTTTAGTATCATTTTGTTCATTCATTTTATTACTCATATTATAAGTACAAGAAATTTCTAAAATAATGAATAATAAACTATATAATAGTTTGTAATATTTTATTGGATTAGAAAAATTTTTCATAATTCAAGAATTTTGTTTTACATTAATTATTAAAAAGTTTATGTAGTGTTATACTAATATGAAATCATTTGACTATTATAGAACAAAGATTGATTATCAAAAAATCTTCAAAATGAAAGCAGTATATCACTTAGTCAAGAAATTTATAGAAATTATGATAAGTAAATCAAAAAAAAACTCATTTCAAAAATTAGATAAAAAAATAAAAAGATCTTCTAAAACAAAAAAAAATAAATTAAAAATCAATAAAGTATTTATTGGAAAATTAGATCATGTTTCAAAATCATTTGGATTTATAATTATTGAAGGGAGAGATAAAGATATAAAAATATTGGATAAAAACTTATATGGAGCATTTCATGGTGATATTGTAAAAGTTAGATTAAATAAAGAATCAAGTGAAGTAATAGAAATAATAAAACGAAATAAAGAAGAATTCGTTGGAAAAGTTTATAAACAAAAAGATGGAACTTATTTAGTTACTTTGGATGGAAAGAGAATGCATCATGACATAGTTCTACCTAATAAAAAAAGTATAGGCAAAGCTAAAGAAGGAGATAAAGTAATTGTTAGAATAGAAAAATGGCCAGAACAATATTTTCTTGCCGAAGGATATGTTAAAAAAATATTAGGCAAATCTGGAGAGCATAAAGCTGAAATGAATTCAATAATTTTTGAATTTGGTTTACCAGAATCTTTTCCAAAAGAAGTTTTAGTTGAATGTGAATCTTATGATCAAAAAATTTCAAAAGAAGAAATAAAAAAACGAAGAGATTTTAGAAATACATTAACATTTACAATAGATCCTGAAAATGCTAAAGATTACGATGATGCTTTATCAATAAGGAAATTAGAAAATGGAAATTATGAAATAGGAGTTCATATAGCAGATGCAAGTTATTATGTAAAAGAAGATTCTGCAACAGATAAAGAGGCATATAAAAGAGGCAATTCAGTATATTTAGTAGATAGAACAATTCCAATGTTACCTGAAATTTTATCAAATAAATTATGTTCATTGCGGCCTAATGAAGAAAGTTTAACGGTTTCAGCTGTTTTTGAAATTACAATTAAAGGTGAAATTATAAATGCGTGGATAGGAGAAGGAATCATATATTCAAAAAAGAGATTTATTTATGAAGAAGCTCAAGAAAATATTGATAAACAAAAAGGAGAATATTTTAAAGAATTAACAATTTTAAATAATATTGCAAAAGAAATAAGAAAAGAAAGATTTAATGAAGGATCAATTTATTTTTCAAGTCCAGATTTTATAGTAAGATTAGATGATGAAGGAAATCCTATAAATGTTTATAAAAAAGAAGAAATAGAGACTAATAATTTGATTGAAGAATTTATGTTATTAGCAAATAAGGAAGTAGCAAAAAGGATTTTTCAAAAAGAATTTAAAAATAAGAAGTTACCTTTTATATATAGAATACATGATAAGCCAGAACAAGAAAAATTAAATGAATTATCAAAATTTTTAAAAGTATTCAAATATAAATTTAATGCAGATTCTAAAACACTTTTCCCATTATTTAATGCTTTAGTAAAAGATTTTAAAAATAAACCTGAATTTTCGATTGTTCAACATTTTGCAATAAGATCAATGGCTAAAGCAGTATATTCAGATAAATGCTCTGAACATTTTGGTTTAGGATTTAAACATTATACTCACTTTACTTCTCCTATTCGAAGATATTCAGATCTAGAAGCCCATAGATTATTAAAATTATATTATAATAAAAAAGATTTTAAAATCCCTAATAAAGATTATAAAAAAATTACTGAACATATTTCTTTTACAGAAAGAACTGCTATTGATGCAGAACGAGCTTCTATTAAATATAAACAAGTTTTATATATGCAATCATTAAAAGGAAGAGTTTTAGAAGGTATGATTTCTTATATTTCAGAAAGAGCTTTATTTATTGAACTTTTAGATTCAGGATGTGAAGGAATTGTTTCTTTTGGTGATTTAGAAGATGATTATTATATGTTAGATCCAAATACTTTTTGTGCAATTGGAAAAAGAAATAAAAAAAAGTTTAGAATCGGAGATAAAATAGATGTAGAAATTAAAGATTGTGATATAGATAAGAGATTAGTAAATTTTTTAATTGTACCTTCTTAATACTTCCACTTAAAGATGTAAAAAAAGCGATTAATTTAAGATTAAAAAATATTATTAACATTAAGTTTATATGATAAAGTATAGATATTTGGATTAGGTATCTTAAATCAGTAAATTAGGCCTGTCTATTGGACACGATTATTGTGTATTATAAATGTTTATATCTGAAATTGAACTATATAAATTTATTAGTTCATTAGTAAAAGATATTGATATTTATTTATACTAATCATAGATGAAATGTATCTGAAACCATTTGATTTCAAAGAGTAATGACCGATTATCAGATATTCTTCAATTGGGAGCAGTATATACTAAAAATATTAAAATTTAGAAAAGTAGTCAAATGCTTTTATATAACTAATTTATAATTCCGTATATGAAACTATCTTCTTTAAAGTTTGATCTCCCAAAGGAGAATATAGCAATGCATCCATCTGAGAATAGAGATGATAGCCGTTTGATGGTTATTTATAAAGATACAGGAAAAATTGAACATCATAATTTTAAAGATATAACAGATTATTTTAAATCAGGTGATACTTTAATAATAAATGATAGCAAAGTATTTCCAGCTAAGCTTATTGGAAAAAAAGAAAAAACAGGAGCTAAAATAGAAGTTTTTTTATTAAGAGAATTAAAATCAGAAGATCATCAATGGGATGCATTAGTTGATCCAGCAAGAAAAATACGAGTTGGAAATAAATTATATTTTGGAAATATGGATCTCATCGCAGAAGTTAGTGATAATACTACTTCTAGAGGTCGTACATTACGTTTTTTATTTGATGGTACAACAGCTGAGTTATATGAAATTTTTGATAAGCTCGGAAGTGCACCTATTCCAAATTGGATTATAAAAAGAGATATTACAGCAGATGATAAAGAAAGGTATCAAACCGTGTATGCAAAAAATATCGGTGCAGTAGTGCCATCATTTGCAGGATTTCATTTTACGAAATATATTTTAAAACTTCTTGAATTTAATGAAGTTAATGTCACTCCAGTAACAGTTCATTCAGGACTTAGTGATATGAGTATTATAGATGTTGAGGATGTAACTAAATATAAAATTAATGCAGAATATTTTAAAATAGATGAACAAACATGTGAATTAGTTAATAAATCAAAAGAAACAAAATCTAAAGTTTGTGCAGTTGGACTATCAGCTCTAAAAGCAGTTGAATCTTCTTCTTCTAGTTATCGTACTTTAAAACCAATTGAAAGTTGGACTAATAAATTTCTAATCCCTAACTATGATTTTAAAATATGTAATTCATTAATAACAAATTTTCATATTCCTAAATCAACTTTATTTGTAAATACTGCTGCATTTTTAGGAGAAGAACTTTTGATGGAAGCATATAATATAGCTTTAAAAGAGGGATATAAATTTTTTATTTATGGAGATTCTATGCTTGTAATATAATAGAAAAATATGTGATTTTTTTTCTAAAATTTTTAATGATCTAAATCTTAATCTTTGAATTTAACAACAAATAAATATCATAATAAAACTCCAAAACATATAGCAATAATTATGGATGGTAATGGAAGATGGGCTATTAATAAAAATATGCCAAGATTCTACGGTCATAAAGAAGGTGTAGAGGCTGCTAAAAAAGCAATTGCATGTTGTTTAGATTCAAAAATATCATATTTAAGTTTATATGCGTTTTCAAAAGAAAATTGGTTGAGGCCTAAGAAAGAAGTTGATTATATTATGAAACTGTTATCTAAAGCGCTTATAAATGAAAAAGAATTTTTAAAAAATAATGATATTTGCTTAAAAATTATTGGTGATTTATCGAATATCTCGAGTTCGATAAAAAAATCCCTAAATGAAGTTACTGAAGCAACTAAAAATAATAAAAGTTTAATTTTGATAATAGCTTTTGATTATAGTGGGAGATGGGAGATTTTAAGAGCAACAAAAAATATAATTAAAGAATGTACTCAGGATAAATTAAATATTAAAGATATTAATGAAGCCATTTTTAAAAAGTATCTTCAAACATCAGATATTCCAGATCCAGATATTTTAATTAGAACTGGGGGGGAGAATCGATTGAGTAATTTTTTACTTTGGCAACTTTCTTATACTGAAATATTTTTTTTAGATATTATGTGGCCAGATTTTAATGCAGAGATATTTAATGATGTGATAAAAGAATTTAATAATAAAGAAAGACGATTTGGAAAGATTAGTGAGCAATTAAAAAAGAATATATAATATTCTGCTTCCATTGAAATTATACTAGTAATTGGTCTCATTGAGTATTACTTTTATACTAAAAGTATATGAAGATGCGGAAAAAGGTCGTTGATACTCAGCGAGTTATGATCGATTTTACTTATGTCTTCAAGTGGAAGTAGTATAGATATAAATTGAGATGCGTCTAATGTGAAGTTGCATAAAAAGATCATTGATCAAGATCAATTTTGCTTACATCTTCAAGTAAGAGTAGTATAAATATACTCATTCCATTTGAAGATATACTGATAATTGATCGTAACTCATTGAGTATCAACGATCTTTTTCCGCATCTTCATATACGAGCAGTATATACTGCTTCCATTTGGAATTGATCTGATAATCGGTCTTTTCTCTATGAAAAAAACCGGTTTTAGATACAAATTGACATACGTCTAGTATATTGATAATTATTTATTATAAAAATTGATTCCATAAAGGAATGAAAATAAAAAAAAATATAAAATGAAAAAGTGTGTTATAGCTTTTTTACCTTTATTTCTATTAACATTAGTTTCTCCTAAATTTGAATGTTTAGCTGATGAAATTAATGAAAAATTTAGAAATGAAGGTATATATATAATAGAAGAAATTAAAGTAGAAGGTAATGAAGATATTCCTAAGAATATATTTATTACACTTTCAGGTTTAAAGGTAGGTGAAGTTTTAAAACTTTATGATACTAAATTAAATGAAGCTATGAATAAAATATGGAAACGTCATATTATAGATGATGTTTCTATTGAAGCGAATATTCTTTCTGAAGATAAAATATCTTTAATAATTAAAGTGAAGCTTGGAAAAATACTTACCGAGTTTAATTTCGAAGGTCTTTCTGAAAAGGAAGAAGATATAGTTAGACAAAAAAGTAATCTTATTCGTGGAACTATTGTTACTGATTCTTTTTTGAAAAATATAAAAGATAATATTATTTCATGCCTTTCTAAAAAAGGATATTTTTATCCTGATATAAAGATTTCTAAAAAAGCAGATAAAAATTTAAAAAATGGATTGATATTAGATATAAAAGTAACAAAAAATAATGCTCAAAAAGTACATAAAATATATTTTAAAGGGAATAATATAATTAGTAGTATAGATTTAAAACATAAAATGGTAGCTACTAAAGAAATTAGAAGACCTAGCATTTTAACAAGAATTATAAAAAGTTTTTTTACTAAAGCTTTTAGAACTTATAAATCACCTAAAGATAGACTAGTAAGAATTAGTTCTTTTAAAGATGAAATTTATGCTTTACGTTTAAATCTTTTTGGAACGAGTTTTAATGAAGAGATGTATGAGAGGAAAGATTTAGAAAGTATTAAAAGAGAAATATATTATAAAAGAGGATATATTGATGCTGCAATAATTAAAAGTGAATTTAAAAGGTATGATGAGCAAACTGTAGATTTATATATAGAAGTTTATGAAGGTCCTAGATATATATTAAATGACATAAAATGGGTTGGAAATAAATTATTTACTGATGAGCAATTGACTGAACTTTTAGGAGTAAAAAAAGGCTCATATTTTGATAAGCATACTTTAGAGAAAAATTTATTAATGGATCCAGAATTTTCCATAACAATTCTCTATCATAATCATGGATATCTTTTTTCAAATATTAAATTAGAAATAAATAAAATTGATGGGAACAAAGTTGATATTATAATAAAAATAGATGAAGGTGTTCAAGCAACAATTAATAAAGTAAGTATTTCTGGAACTAAAATTTCTAAAGACAGAACAATTAGAAAATATTTATATACAATTCCAACTCATAAATATAGATATATAGATATTTTAAGATCTAAAAATGAATTAGGTAGATCAGGTATAATAAAAGTAGATAAATTTAAATATTTCCCAATGCCTGATAAAAAAAATAAAACTGTGGATATAGAATATGTTCTTGAGGAAAATTTAGATATTCAATTTCAAGCGAGATTTTCAATATCAGAAAGAGGCCCAACTGGAACTATTGGTGGCCAATTTAATAATTTATCATTAGGTAGAATTTTCAAGAAAGAATTACCTTTTGGAGGTGGACAAACAGGAAGCTTTTCTTTGGAAAAATCATTTGGTTTTACAAAAGTTATTGTTGGTTTAGATGATCCTTGGGTTATAAATTGGGGTAGATATCCTATTAATTTTAACTCATCAATCTGGCATTCATGGCAAGATAAATCTCAAGAACCCATTTATCCTCTTAAAAACCAAGATCTATTAGCGACAACTAAAAGTAGTAAAGGAGATAAAATATCTAAAATAAAAAAAGGTTATGATGGGTTTATTAGAACAACAGGTTTTGCATTAGGATTGGGTAAAAGATTAAGTACATTAACAGATACAACTGTTTCTACAGGCTTTTCATATGCATATAAATCATATAAAGAGTTTGAAATTTTACATAAAGATAAAAACAGAAGAACAGGAAAATCTATTGATTTAAATATGAGTTTAGGAATAAAAAAAGATAATACAGATGGCCCTTTTTATCCAACTTTAGGATATAAAGTAGGATTATCAGGAATTTTGACTCCTCCTTATTCATTATTAAATAATGACAATCCAACTAAAATATCAAATAAATATGCTGAATATCATAAATGGACGTTCTCTGCTGCTAAATTTAATGAAATTTTAAAATATTTAGTTTTTGCAGCTAATTTTGAACTGGGATTTTTAGGAGCATATTCTGCAAAATATGGAGTAGGACCATATCGTAGATATTATTTAGGTGGAGAAGGGATGGTAGCAGATTATAATTCTGTTTTATCACAATCTGCAATTCTATTAAGAGGATATAGTAGCTCATTTCATGTTCCAAAAAGCAAATCAGGTTTTTATGGAGGTGTTATTTATGATAAATTAACTTTTGAAATTAGGCATATGTTTAGATTTATATCATTTATGCCAATTTATGGATTAGTATTTTGTGAAGGAGGGAATACTTGGGCTGAATATAATAAATTTAATTTTTCTGAAATTTTAGGTTATGCATCATTTGGCTTTGGTTTTAGAGCTGTAATTCCAATGATAGGACCGCTTGGTATACATTTTGGCTTTGCAATTGATAAGAAAAATAAAAATATAGCTCCTGAAATTCATTTATCATCAGGAATTGCTTAAATTCACGAAGTGTAATTATTATACTAGATATACTAAAAGTATATGAAGATGCGAAAAAAGCTCATTGATACTCAATGAGTTATGATCAATTTTTCTTACATCTTCAAGTAGAAATAGTATAGTATTGTTGTAATTTATAAATTTGTTAACAATTAAATTTTTTGATATGAAAAATATAAAAAGTGAAAAAAAAGTAAAATATAATTATTTAAAATATTTTAATAAAGTTTTATTCTTATTAGTTTTTTTAATTTTTATTTCTACTTCATCTGCTAGCTCAGTACCAAAAAGTTATGACATAAGAGTAGTAAATATGGATGTCATTTATTCTTCGCTTCCTGAAGTAGATATAATTCAAAAGAAAATACAGGCAGAAGCAGATTCATTAAGAAGTCAATTAGAAAAAAAATATAAAGAATTTGAGCGACAAGGAAAAGCTTTACAAGGAGCAGGAAGAAAAATTTCTGATAAAATAAGAATAGAAAGAGAAGAAAAATTAATGAAATTAAGAGATGAACTAGGAAGATTACAACAAGAAATGAGACAAAAGATAAATGCTAAACAAATGGAATTAATGGCTCCAATATATAAAAAAATTGAAGATGCAATTCATAAATATGGGAAAAGTTTAGGTATTTCTATTTTCTTATTACAAAGCAGAGCAGGAACTAAAGTTATATGTTTAAATAAAGAATTTGAATGTACAAATCAAATTCTTCATAAATTAAAAAAAGCTAAATCAAAATTTTAATATAAATAATATGATCATGGATTATTTATCTATGATCATATCATTATGAAGTTTATACTGCTTCCAATTGAAGAATATCTGATAAGTGTTTAAGCTGCATTTCCTAGTTTATCTTAATTTATAAACATTAATATGATTTTTTTTAATTTTATAATTAAATGCTTTCTTCTTTGTATTTTTATTACTCCTAAAATGTTATTTCAAAGTAATAAAGATAATAAGATAATAGCTAGAGTAGGAGATATATATCTTTTTGAATCTGATCTTCCTAGTATTTTGGAAAGTGTTAAAGACAAGGATAAAGCTAGGAGAACTGAACAATTTGTAAATGAATGGATAAAAAAACATTTGATTATTTCTGAAGCAAAAAGAAAGAAAGGTTATGATGAAATAGATATAGAACGTAAAGTTTTAGATTATAAATATGAGCTTATAGTACATGATTTTATTGAACGTTCAATAAAAAAGAAAATAAATTATAATATTACTGAAGAAGAAATAAACAAATATTATAAAGAAAATATTAGCAACTTTGAATTAAAAGAAAATATAGTAAAAGGAAGATTCGCTATTATACCAAGAAATATTAAAAATAGTAATAATTTGATTAATTTATTTAATTCATCTAAAGAAGAAGATATAGAAGAACTTGCTAAATATTGCAAAGATAATGCTAAGTCTTATTATCTTGATTCTCAGATTTGGTTTAAATTTGAAGATATGATTAATGGAACACCATTAGAATCTAACCGTGATAAACTTAGATTAGTCAAGAAAATGAAAAAAAAGAAGATTAATAAATTAATAGGTAAAGATAACATTTATTACTTTGATGTTATTGATTATAAAATATCTAATGATCTTTCTCCTTTAGAATTTGTAAAAAATAAAATAAAATATATTATTGTCCATAAGAATGAAATTGAGCTGAAAAAGAAGTTATTAAAAGAAATGTTAGATAAAGCAAAAAAACGAAAAGATTATGAAATTTATTTATAAACTAAAATATATTCCAGTTTCTTCTAAAGCCAAAAAAATAAAGAGTTTTAATGAAGAAAATAAAATTTTTAAAATAATAAAAAATTTTAGATTATATAACTTTATATTTTTTTTAATTTTCTTTTTTTTCTTTAATAAAGAAGCCAATTCTAAAGTCCAATCAAAAGAAAAATCTTCAAAAAAAATAGTTTTAGATAAAATTATTGCAAGAATAAATGATAAAGTAATATTTGAATCTGATGTAAGGCAAGGAGTAATCCAATATATGGCTCAATATGGAGGACAAAAAAATGAAGCTGAATATCAGATTTTTAGAGATTTAGTATATTCTAAATTATTTTTATCCAAAGCTGGCTTAAATATTGATATCGATAATAGTATTATAAATGTTTATTATAAAGATAGATTAAAACAAATTCTATCTAGATATGGTGGCTCAGAAACTAGACTAGAAAAATCTACTAAAATGTCAATGGAAGCATTGAGGAAATTAATTAAAAAAAATGTTACGGAAGGTTATATAATGGAGTTTATGAAATCTAAAATAACTAGAAATATAACAATAAGTAACAAGGAAATAAAAGAATATTTAGAAAAAACTAAAATTGACAATATCCCTTTTCATGAAGAGCAAATTTGTTTAAAACGCATAGTTAAACATTTGCAAATAACAAAAAAAGAAAAAAAATCTATATTTAACCAATTGAATAATATAAAAAAGAGATTAAAATTAGGAGAAAAATTTGAAGACCTAGCTAAAGAATTTTCAGATGATTTAGCTACAGCTAATAATGGAGGTGATATTGATTATTTTTGGGAACCTGATGAAACCCTTTTTCCAAAAAAATATGTAGAAGCAGCTATCAATCTATCTTCAGTTGAGAATTCTAAACCTCCGTATCCTACATCTGGGATTATTGAAACTCAGTATGGTATGTATATAATTCAATTATTAAAAAGAAGAGGTAATACTTATAGAACTCGACATATTTTAATTACACCAAAAGATTTAGAAGATCAAAAAAAGGAAGCTATTGATAATATGAATAAAATAAAATTTGATATTTTAAATAATAAAACCACTTTAGATAAGGAAATTACAAAATTAAGTAAAAATAAAAAAAATGATAAAGATTATAAATATAGCGGATATATTAAAAGTTCTAGAAATAGTATAAGGTTTGAAAAAAATAAAAACAAATTGCCTAAAAATTTAGATGATTCTATATATAAAATGTCGGATAATTCTTTAATTGGACCTTTTTTAATTTCAACAGAAGAAGGTCTTGCTGTAGAACTGATTTTTATTGAAAGTAAATTAAAAGCAAGAAGAGCAAATATTCAATATGATTTTGAAGAACTTTCAGATATTTTATTAGCTAATAAAAAAAATCAAAAGATGAAAGAATATATTTTGAAATTTAAATCGGATTCTTTAATATATATAGCTCCTGAATATAAAAAATATGAAGATAGATTATGGGCATAATTTCAAATTGTAATTATATACTATACACATTCCAGATCAAGATGAATTTTTAATTATTTGAAAATTACTATTTATTCGACTATGCAATTTTTCGGTAATTATCGGGATAGTGATAGAAAAAAATTCATCTATTGCTGA
>PJEL010002525.1_pt1 | contig 16627 bp, 14 predicted proteins | sample 1853271 | NCBI WGS metagenome assembly PJEL01 (sample SAMN08108733, study PRJNA415343) | Invertebrate metagenome, whole genome shotgun sequencing project. | host: Globobulimina | place: Sweden: Gullmar Fjord | collected 2015-08
TGTTTCAAATTTTGCTTATGGTAATCAAGATATCTCTTCAGGACTCGACAGCTTTTGGTTAGATGGCAGTATGAAAATATCTGCTGTTGAACAAGTAAGCTTTTTACAGAAAATGAATACAGGCCTGTTAACGGTTAAACCTCAAAGTGTTGATACTTTAAAAGAGGTTATGTTAGTTGAGAGTACTGACGGTTATAAGCTCTACGCAAAAACAGGAGCAGGTAAAGCCAATGGGGCAGATAAAAAAGATAAATCAATGTTGGGTTGGTATATCGGCTTTGTTGAAAACAAAAATGGCGTACACTATTTTGCCTTCAACTTTACTCGTGATTCTTATGCAAAAATGAAAGCTTCACGTGTTGCTATTGCTCGAAACCATCTAAAAGCAGCTGGTATTATTAAATAAATTTCCTAGCAAAAACTCGCTAAGTTGACCTAGCGCAAATAAGCGAGTTTTTAGGTGCGACACTTTGTCGCACATTGAACATTTCCCTTTGTTTTCAAATGCAATCACTTACAAAATAGCGTTATACCAATCCTATTTAATTTTACTTGTAAGTGAATAACTGATGAATTTTACTCTAAAACCTCTTGCTGTCGCTGTTAACCTAGTTGTCTTGGGTAGTAGCGTATTAGCCTTTCCAACCTTAGCAAATAATGCTCAAGGTGAAATCCAAGATATTGAAGTTATCACTATCTCAAATCAGCGTCATAACACCCTAGAAGATAACCAAAGCTATGCTCAAGGAAAAACCACAGAAGCCGATTTAGCTAATTGGTTAGCATCAATTCCTGGCGCCAATATTAATAGTAATGGCCCTATTACCGGTATCGCACAATATCGTGGTTTATTTGGCGATCGAGTTGCAACATCTCTTGATGGTCACCCAATTGTTGGCGCTGGTCCAAATGCGATGGATACGCCACTAAGCTACTCCACTCCACTTATCGTTGACTCAATGACCGTTTATCGCGGCATTGCGCCTGTGTCTGCAGGCATGAATACATTAGGTGGTGCTATTGATATTAAAATGCGTAAAGCAGAGGTAATGGATTCGGAAACCACGCAAGTCAGTGGTGATTTACAGGCCGGTTATCGTAGTAACAATAGTGCCAGCACACTTTCAGGTGTTACAAATATGGCTAAAGGTGATGTTGCAGTATTACTATATGGTAATACCCAAGCGGGTGATGATATGGAAAGCGGTGACGGTACTGTTATAGCGCCCACTGAGTTCGATAAAACACAAGCGGGTTTTGATATCAGACATTCAGTAGAAAATAACACGGTTGGTTTAAGCTACCACTATACCAAAACTACCGATTCAGGTACGCCGGCGTTACCTATGGATATTGAGTATATTGAAAGTCAGCGTATTAACCTTGATGGTGACTTCGTCTTAGGTGAATGGCAAGGTGAATGGTCATTAGGTTATTTAGATGCCGATCATGGCATGACTAATTTTGAAATGCGTGCTCATGATCCAATGAAAAAGCGTCGTAATACTGCACTTGCTGATACCACTGATTTTAAATTTGTACTAAACCGTGAATTTAGTTTTGGTGAACTCAGTTTTGGCATCGATGGTTACATGGCAACACATGACTCTGTTATTACTAACCCAAGTGATGCAATGTTTGAAGTTATTAACTTTAATAATGTACAAGATGATCGTTTTGCACTTTTTACTGAATGGCAAAATCAATTTGGTCAAACTAACGTACAGTTAGGTGTCAGATTAAAACATGCTAAGTCTAACGCGGATGAAGTTCACGGTAATATGCCAATGAATATGCCAATGGGCGATATGAATTCAGGTATGGGCGATATGTCTGATATGGATTCAGGCATGGGCTCTGATATGGATTCGGGTATGGCAATGCCTAGCATGGGCACTTTAATGAGTGATCTTGAAGGTGACTTCAATAATGCAGATCGAGAAGTTTCAGATACCAATGTTGATGTTGCTCTTAGCACACAAACACAGCTGAGTGAGTCCTTATCATTTTATGCTGGTGTTGGTATTAAAAACCGTGCGCCATCATATCAAGAACGCTATTTATGGACACCAATGGAAGCTACCGGTGGTTTAGCTGACGGTCATACTTATATTGGTGACATTAACTTAGAGTCAGAAACAGCTTACCAAGGTGATCTTGGTTTAACTTGGCAGAGTAGTGACTTCATGATTGCGCCACATGTTTTTTATCAAAACATTGATAATTACATTCAAGGTACACCAATGGAAATGGAAGATATGGCCGCATCTTCTATGGCATCAATGATGGCTGGCGATGAAAATCCACTTAAATTTAGTAATGTTGACGCCAAGTTATACGGCGCTGATGTTAACTGGTATTACAACCTTAATGAGAACTTCCAACTATCGGGTATTGCCAGCTACGTTAAAGGTGAGCGTCGTGACATTGACGATAACCTATACCGTATAGCGCCACTTAATGGTCAGGTAAGTTTTACTTATCATAGCGAAAATATTATCACTAATTTAACGCTAGTCGCTGCAGCTGCACAAGACGATGTATCAGCAACGAATACAGAGCAAACTACAGCGGGTTACGGCTTAGTTAATATTGATCTTGAGTACTTTGTCAGCAATGATTTTACCATTCGTGGCGGTGTTGATAACTTACTTGATAGAGAATACCAAAACCATTTGGGTGGCTATAACCGCGTTAAAGAAGTAGATACACCAGTAATGACAAGATTACCTAGTGAAGGCATGAGTGCTTGGATTGAAGCAACTTATTCTTTTTAGTAGTACAGAAACAATAGTTTAAAGAGGTTATTTAGAAACATCAGTTAATAAAATTTCCACTTGTGCTTCGCCAGCAATGCATTTCCTACTCAGAATCATTAATGGCGAAGCACGCTTTTTTAAATAACTTAAAAACAGATACCGATTAAAGCCGATAAGAGCAAGTATTTTTACACTTGATTTTATTGGCTTTTTTATTTTGTTTTTAGTTGTTTAATTTGTTGATTTAAAACAACAAACACCACTATTTAATTGCTTTTCTGCGACAATATGACACACCTGAAACTAAGGTTGGACTGGTAACATAATGATAATTTCTTAACACAAAATAACATTATAATTATGAAGCTTAAAATTTTTCCCTTATCCATACTTGCACTTAGTATTACTAATTCTTGTTATGCCTCATCAAGTGAGACATTACCAGATGGCACAGCAAAAAGTGATGTTGAGCGTATGACTATAACTGCCACTCGTAAAGAAGCCCTTGATACCGATTTAGCCATGTCAGTACATGGTATAAGTAAAGAAGAGCTGCAAATGGATAATGGTCAGCATGTAGCTGAATCATTAAATAGTATTTCAGGGGTTTTAATTGATCAACTCTCTGGTGGACAGGGGCATAAAACTTCAATCAGAATGCCGATGAATACAAGTGGCTACTATTTGTTTCTTCAAGATAATGTGCCATTGCAGTCAGCAGCCTTTTTCAACCACAATGCACTTTGGTGGTCTAGCTTTAATTCTAATGTAGCTCGTATGGAAGTACTTAAAGGAGCTGGTACTGCTCTATATGGCTCTGGCGCTGTAGCGGCAACGGTAAATATTTTATCTGCTGATGTTGCAGAATCTCCTGAAACCACTGCTGATCTAATGTTAGGGCAAGATGACTACGCCAAAGTACAGTTAAGTCACAGCAATAATATTTCTGATACTCAAGGATTTCGAGTTTCAGGCTCATATTTAACCAATGACGGCTGGCGTGATCACACTGGCTCTGAACGCGCAGAGTTAACATTTCGCCATGAACTAGAGCTAGGTGACAATGAGCGTTTAGTCACTTCATTGGTCATGTCAGATCTTGAGCAAGAAATGGCAGGCAGTTTAACGGAAGAGTTATATGAAAATGATAAAACTAACTCAGGCCTCTCTGACGAAGTATTAGCGAGTGATCCACTTCGTAAAACCCAATACATGAGGCTGTCAAGCCAATGGGACAAAATGTCAGGTGATGATTACTATTCACTTATCCCTTATTACCGCTACCGAACCAATGATTATACCGCTACTTGGAATCAGAATATGCCCAAGGTGGTGTCCGAGGTGCAAACATTAGGTTTGTTGGCGCTTGCACACTTTGAACACCGCAATGACAGTAATACTACAATTGGTTTAGACGTTGAATTTACCGAAGGAGATCAATTATCGTACCAGCCATTAGATTTTACTACGACTGGCTGGAAAGCGGATACCTTTGTTAAAGGTGAAAAGTTTTATGATGACACCACGCAATATTTTTCTCTTTCACCTTATGTTCAGCACCAACGAAGATTAACCGAAAATTTAGATCTAACCTTAGGTGCTCGTTATGATTATGCCAAGTATGACTTTGACAATCACCTCGGTGTATATGGCGATATAGGGCATGGGAAAATTAGCGTAGAAAATCGCAGTGATGACTTCAACCACTTTAGTCCAAAAGCGAGTTTAAATTACCACCTTAGCCAAGATTCAAGTGTATACGCCAGATATGCTAATAGCTTCCGTTTACCTACAGCTGGCAGCTTATATCACTTAACCACCAAAGATGATGGCAATGCTGAGGCGGTTGACCCTGAGGTGTCTGACACTTATGAGTTAGGTTATAAAGCTAACTGGCAATCAGTTACTTTTGATACTGCTATCTATTATATGGATGTTGATGACGGCATTGTGCATGCCTATAACGATAATGGTCAACGTTATTTAACTAATGCTTCGCGTGTTACTCATAAAGGCATAGAAGTAGCGCTACTGTGGCAAATTAATGAGCAATTTAATATCAGTACCGCTTATAGTCAGTCCAAACATGAATTTGATAAACATGAAGACTACTCAGGCAATGAAATGGCAGCAGCGCCTAGTTACATTGCTAATCTTCGCTTTCGTTATAGCCCTACCTTCTTAACAGGGTTAACTGCGATGCTTGAAGTACAAACTATTGGCGAATACTGGTTAGATGATGCCAACAGCCAAGATGATGATGGCAATGACCGTATCCAAGAGGGTTATACAACGGCCAACTTCAAAATGCGTTATCAAATAAACAAAGCCTTCTCTTTAAATGCTAGAGTCTTAAATATTACTGATGAAGAATATATTCAGGAAGCCTCTTACCGCTATGGTTCGGTAAGTATTTCCCCTGGCGCGCCAAGAACGGCTTATGTAGGTGTTAACTATCAATGGTAAATTTAATGGCTAAGTTCAACTTGTTAGCAAAAATTAGTTTTTTGTGCTGCTTAACTATAGGCAATGTTTATGCGGGAACTCATCAGCATTCAAGTAAGCCTAAAAATGATCAAGGTCACGTACAACAGCAAGCTTGTGGTAACCATGACATAGAATGTGCAAAAACGGTTACTGCAGCCTTTGCGCCTAATGGTGATTTATGGCGTTTGTGGGTACGTGGTAGCCATATGTATTTTCAGATATCTAATGATAATGGCCAAACATTTTCTGCTATTACACAAGTAGCTGTGCCAGAAGAGAAAGTTTCTGCGCGCAATGAAAACCGCCCTAAAATAGCTTTTGATAACCACCAAGGTGTTTATCTGTCATGGGCTATGCCAAGAGAGAAAAAATATACCGCTGATGTTAGATTTGCTTATTCTAATGACTATGGCGAAACCTTTACTCAACCGGTAACTGTTAACAATGATAATTTACTTGCAGGTCATAGCTTTAATGAAATGCTAGTTACTGCTAAGGGCGATATTAGCATTGTTTGGCTAGATGGACGTTTATCACATCAGCTTCGAAAAGCAGGTAAAAAGACCAATGGCTCGGCTTTGTTTTTAGCGAAAGCTAATTTTAGAGAAAATCAAACTACTTTCTCTAATCAACAACTTGCTAATAATACATGTGTTTGTTGCCGTATTGCCATGGACTTTAACCAACAGGGTGAACCCGCAATTTTTTGGCGCCATATTTATGGTGATAACATCCGAGAATTTGCTTTATTAACCCTTAAAAAGGATGAAAAGTCACCGGCAAAACCTTACCAAATTAGCCATGATCATTGGCAAATTAATGGTTGTCCTCATCAAGGTGGGGCTATTAGCATAGATGATAATAATCGCTACCATATGGTGTGGTTTAACCAGGGCGATGTTGGCAAAGGCATTTTTTATGCTGCTAGTGACAACCAAGGCAAAACATTATCTACACCTATTTCTGTAGGCGATAATATGGCGCAATCAGCCCACCCACACTTAATTGTTAGTGGCAATAAGGTAGCAATAGTTTGGTTGCAATTTAACGGCATTGAGCATGAATTATGGCAACTTAGTTCTAATGATTTAGGTAAAACCTTTGCAAAGGCAACGTTGTTGGCTAAGGCTAAACAGGGCGCAGACAGACCTTTTATTATCAAAAAAGCTAATAAGACTTATGTTTCTTGGCATCGATTAACACAGGGACACTTGTTACAAGCATTATGAATATACTCACTAAATTAACCGCAACTTTTTGCCTTTTATTCATTGGAATATCGCATGTAAATGCTAGCTCAACTGTTTTTACTAAAGTTGAGTTTGAACAGGTAAAGAAAAAATACAAAGATAAACAATGGCTAATGCTACTTTGGTCCGTTGACTGTCCACCGTGTTTTAAAGAACTGGCCATTGTACAAAAGCTGAATGCAAAGTTGACTGATCTTAATGTAATTTTAATTAACACCGACGCTGATGAAGAAGCTAGTGTTGAGCGAGATGCTATCATCAAACAATTTGATCTCCAGCGAATAGCAAATTACCACTTTACTGACGGACAAAGTGATAAAAGCCGGTATTTAATTGACCCACAATGGTACGGCGAATTACCTCGGAGTTACTTTATCCAAAGCAACGGTAAGTTTAATGGTAAAAGTGGTTTGGTAAATGAGTCATTGATAGAGCACTGGCTTAGTCGATAGAGGTATACCAACCATGTAGCGTCCTTGTCAAAATCAATAACGCAGCATATAAGCCTTTACTTTTTATTAGGTACTCGCCCTTTGGGAGTTCATTAGGCAACTGATAACATCACAAAATGAATGAATTATAGAATAACTATAGTTAACTCATTTTATTTGTTCTAAGCTGCCTAATATAACTCTAAGTTGGTCAATAAATTAACCCGTTTGGTATTTTTCATCTTATAGTCTTTTACGTTACATTAATTATTCATGTCTTAAGCAGTGAAGCACACATTATGATTACTAGTATCAATGAACTAGAGGCAGAGAAGTACCTATTGTCGAAACCAGAAGCAATAGTAGATTACCCTTTCGGTGATGACATTAAAGTATTCAAAGTGAAAAATAAGATGTTTGCCACCTTAGCGCTTGGTAAAATGGGTAAGGGGGATGGTGATAACCTTTCTTCAAGTAATCAGTACTGGTGGATGAATCTCAAATGTGATCCTGATGAAGCGATAATGCTAAGAGATATTTTTACCGCTGTTATTCCTGGTTACCATATGAATAAGCGATTATGGAATACGGTAATTTTAGATGGCTCTATTCCTAAAGGAGAGATAGAACGAATGATCGATAATTCGTATATGTTGGTGGTTAGTAAAATGACCAAGAAAGATCAAGCGTCTTTAATTATTCACCTTTAATCAATATCGTTTTTAGAGGATAAAACTTTCGACCTTAATGGCAACTGATTTGCTTGAGTTAAGTGTCAAAGCAGCCGTTCATTTCCTTTTATCTAGGCCCTACATCATGAAAATTTCACTGCTCTTTTTAATGTTACTCACTTGTATCAGCTGTAGTGATAAGGTTGAGTTTTACTCGATTGAAAGTTTCAAGGATCAATTTACCAATGGCTTATTTATTTCAAAATTAAAGGATAATAATATTCCATATCAATACGACTACCTGATGGGGGAGGATTATGTTTTAGTGCACTTTAGTTTTAAAGAAAGGTTAATTCAACTTCGTAAAGACAGCCTAAAAGAAGCAAAGTCACTTTCACTAATAAACCTGGAAAATGAATGTAGTCAGCAAAATTTATCTCAAAAATTCAACGAATCAAGTATCTTTCATATGACCGTGAATAAACGAGGTATCCCTATGATTAGAATGACGAATAAGGATCACCGTAGTAAAAATGTATCCACTATTTTAAGTGCATATGATTGGCGTTGTGATTAATACCACTCTCATTTTTTTTTAGACATTCAATAGAGCCTGCTAATGGTGCCTATAAACTTCTGGATTGAGAATAAATTATCTTTTTCAAATTAGGCTGATTGTTGCATACGAGTAAACGACTCTCGAACACCATTATTCTCGATGGTTCAACCCCTCTAGATGAAATTGAGCGAATGATCGAAAACGGGTTTAAGTTGGTGGTGAGTAAAATTACCAAGAAAGACCAGCAATCAATACTTATACATCTTTAATGGTCGTGTTAACCCACTTAATTATTATGAGAACTAATTAAGTGCAATTGAGTTTGTCGGCCATCAATATAGCTCACGCCATTTTTATCAAAAAAAGCTTGTTCTTCTAACATGATCCTAATTTCTTTGTTCCAAGATTGAAGATATACTGCATTGTTTAGCTCAATTGAATAAGCTGTATTATAGTGTAAAGGGTAATCTCCGCTGCCAGCCACACCTTGTTGTGAATCCCACATACCTAAGGTTGTACCAGCTGCATGTCCATGAAAGCCAATGGGATGAGTATATATTGTAGGCTTAAGTCCCTGTTCAATGGCTTGCTTTCTTGATAATTTTAAAACTTCATTACCTGTACGATTAATTTTAAAGTTTTGGGTGAAAATATCTTGTAATTTATTACCTGAATTAAAAGCGTCAATGAGATCTTTGGGGGCTGATTTTTCATTCTCTTTCAGAACATAAGCGTGTTGTTGTGTATCCGTGTTTAAACGTAAGTAGGTAATACCAAAATCAACATGTAATAAATCCCCGTGTTGAATAATGTTATCGTCATAACCATTAGTAAAACTATCTAGATGATTAAACTTCTCGTCATCTTTACGTTGAATATCTACGGTAGGATGAAACCAAGCTTGCAGCTTTAACTCTCTCACACGCTCTCTAAACCACCAAACAAGATCGTTTGATGATGTTTTACCTACTTCAATAACCTCACTTGAAAAACCTTGAGCAATAATTTCATGAGCTATAGCAACAATATTTTCATACATGACCATTTCTTCAGGAATACGTTGCTCTAACCAAGCGACACCTAATGCTTGTGCAGAAACAACCTTTTCAAGGTAATTGGCAGGCAATGTAGATAATAATTTCTCTTTGTCACTTGCCACTAAACCATCCGCATGCGCCCAGTAATTTGATTGGTTAATACCAATTTTATTAGGATTCTTGTCTTTAATTAGTGAGAGTAAAGCCAGCCATTGGTCAGCTTGCTTATTTTTATCCCAAGCTTTTTCAAAAATACTACCAACTTTATAAGGGGCAATAGCATAAGAGCCTACAGTGCCATTTGCTTCTAAAGAAAAAACAAAGATAGTTGTTCTTCTTGCTGATAACCATTTTGCAGGTAATAAGGTTTTTAAAATGGGATCTTCATTATATTCACGACTAATGAGTATCCACATATCAATATCCGTTTCTTTCATTAAACGAGGTAATAACTGCTGTACCCGTTTTTGTGACATTTCATCAATAAATTCAGCTCGTTGTTTCATCGATAAAATATTTTTAATCGCGTCAGATTCTTTTGCAAGGACAGGTTGAAGTATTGATAATAATATAAAAAAACAAAATAAAAAGCGCATCAAAGACCTTTAAATAAAAAATATTTTGTACATGTTAACAATAAAATCTAATGAATAAAGCAGTTTATTGGCTATAAAAATCATCTATGGGTGCTCAATACCACAAGGTGCTCTTTCTTTAGCTAAAGGATCACATGATAGATAGCTCATTCAAATTAGTTGTTAGTAAAATGACCAATAAAGATCAGTAATCAATCTTGGTACATTTATAGTTATGTTAAGTATAAGTTGTTTAGCTAAAGTTTTACCCCGGGCAATGCCTGTCCTGCTTGATACATGGTTAGTGACAATGCGGTACTCTGCTCATCTACTTCAAAGGCTATTTTCACCTTTACTTGGTTATTGACAAATTTGGTAGCGGATATAGCCGTTAAAGGTAACTTTTGTTGACCTGTGGCTTGAACATAAAGTTGCTCTTTATCGTTCGTGATAGACAAAACAAATTCTGGTACTAACTCAAACCGACCATTTAATTTAGTTAATTGTTTACTGGTTAAAGTGATGCTTTTTGGAGCGATTAACTTAATAGTATCTAAGCTATTATTTAAATAGTGAAAGCCAACCTCATTCATATCAAATACAGTATTCGCCAGTATTACTATGCCTTTTTTATTCTTCTTATCAAAACCGATGAAAGAGCGAAATCCACCTGTACCGCCGTCATGCATTAAAAAGTCTTTGTTGTCGCTGCTATTGTGCAGCCAAGCTAAACTTATTTTGCTTTGAGGCGTGTCACTTTTAGACGTTAGTGCCTGTGTTAATTCGAACTCGTTTTCTAGTTTTTGTTTATTAAGGTTAGCTTTTAGGTATATAGCCATATCTTCAATAGTAGACTTTAATGCACCTGCGCCAGCAAGAGTTTCTAAATGCCAGTGTTTTGTTTTTTCTAATTGAGCGTTATGGCCATTGCTCAAGTCGTTTTGTTTAGACTTTGGAATATCAACAAATGTATTACTCATGGCGAGTGGCTTAAGTACTCGCTCGTTAATAACTTCTTGGTAAGTTTTTTTATCAATTAATGTCAGTACATGGCCTAATAAGCCATAACCTAAATTAGAGTACTCTTGATGGCTACCTACTTCGTATTGCAGTTGATGGTTATTTAAAAACTCATACATCAATTCAATGGTGTAATCAGCATAGGGATCAAGCTGATCCGTCATTAGCATATTTGTCGGTAAACGTGGTAATCCGGAGCTATGGTTGGCTAACGACAACAAGGTAATCGGCTTGTTATTTTTTATGGGTAAGGAAACTGTTGCCGGTAAGTATTTTTGTACCGGATCATTTAACTTCACCTTGCCTTCTTTTACCATGCTAGCCAGTGCAGTTGCCGTGAATGTCTTGGTAATAGAGCCAATTTCAAAAAGTGTTTGAGTATTAACTTTCGCCTGATCTTCTAATCGACTTAGGCCAAAATGGTGAAACTCCGTTTTATCACCGTCGATCACAACTATTGCGGCGCCAAGACCCACTTTCTCTGTATTGATTTTATGATTAACCGTTTGGATTAATTTATTAATTTCAGGTGATGCATGGCTACTGGCTGCACTCATAATACAAATTGATAGTGTGATTAAAATAGCAATAAACATATTTTTTCGCTTTGATTTATTATTCATTTTGTTTCTCTTTGTTAAAATTTAGACACAGCTCCTCTATGGCTTAGCTCAAAAGAGCAAGCTTAACTTGGAGGAGACTAGTGAAATTGTTCGGCTGAAAGTATTACTTATATGGGGTAATACAAGGTTAATGCTGCTTTAATTCAGTAAGCTTTTGTTCAATATTTTCTAGAAGTGGACCAAATTTTTTCTTGGCGGCACGTTTATTTAAAAAGTAAATGCCGACAACCAGTAGCATTAAGAAACCATAGTATTTAGCCAAATAGTCATTAAGGTGAGGTACTCCGCTTGCATCAACAGTTGCCCCTAATGTGATCAAAACAATGCTGACGGTTAATGGTGCTATATACCAAGTAACAATGGTTTCAAGTAATTGCTTTTGCTGCGAAACTTTTTGTTTTTCACTTTCTAGAAATGTTTTAATACTTGCCTCTTTAGATGAGGTAACCTTTTTTGCACCTATAAGTTTGTATGGTATATAGAGACAAGACAATATCGCCAAAATAAACCCTGCTGTTTGTATGGTGCCGGCACTGGTAAATAAACCATAAATCCATACTGGAATTAATAGAATTGCTATCGATATTTCAAGAATGTCTCGACGTTTAATTTCTTTATCTATTTTAGTCGTTTGCTTCTCTAACATTGTTATAACCTCTGTTAAGTCATCAGTAGTAGCAGGCTTTACTATCGTTTCTTGCCAATCTTGTTTAAGGTCATCAAGTTTCATGGTTATTCTCCTACATACTTATTTTCAAATTCAATTTTGATTCGTTTAATCCTTGAACGCACAGCGCTAGCACTAATACCTACAACATCTGCACAATCATCGGAAGATAGCCCATCTAAATACATCATTAAAATACTGGCATCAGTATCATTTAATTGGTTCATAAAACTGTTTAATATTTCGGCCTGACAATTATCTTGTGCAGGCTCAGTTGAATTTGCTGCTTTATTTGAAACTGATTGCTTTAACTCTTTGTGTTTAATCGCCTTTTTAACAAAAGTACAAGCAGTGTTTAATGCTACCTTGTATACCCAAGTTTCACGGCTTGCATCGCCTTGAAAAGACTCAAAACTTCGCCAAAGTTGCAATAGAATTTCTTGGTACATATCGTCAAATTCGCCATCGTGACAATAACGAGAGGCGATATAACGTATCCGCCCTTGGTTATTTTTAATCACTTGTTCAAATTCTTTATGCATTTCAAATCCAGCTGATCATTATTATTTAGATATTAAGTTAGTCTTTTAAAAAACACTATTGTGTCAAAGTGAAAAAAAAAAGTAGAGTATTACATTATAGAGGTCGCTTTATTCGTAAATAAATAGTGCTTAAATAGTAAGAAGCATTGAAATAGTGTGTGCTTTATAGCTTAACTGCCAAAGTCGGAGTTTGGCGCATGATTGATAATTCTTATAGGCAGGAGGTTAGGAATATACTTTCCTTTTTTTCCCCCTATCTATGCTTGTTGTTGAATCAACGGCACATGCTAATATGATCAATGTCATTGAATTTTATAGTGAAAATAAAGGGGTATAAGATAGCTTTATTTTTGAATAGTCAGAGGGTGAATTAACAGTTACTGCATGGACAAGCAATGTAAACCCTTGCAAGAGCAGTTGTCTTCTTGGTCACAAGTAAGTGATTTTGATAAAGAGACTAAAATAGGTGTATATAAAGGTGGAACAGGTCTTGGTGTCGTATCAAATGATATGATGTATATAGTGATTATGAGGAAGATATATTCGATGTTTTCCCTGGCATTTTTGGCATATCAAGCTTCTATCAACCTGATATGCCTCTATTTAATTCATAGTTTTAGTACAGAGCTGTCTTTTTATTAAAACCCAGAATAACCGCGGAATGACTCACTAAAGGTAGCTACAGCATGGTCACCTAAAACTAATCTCACACCTCTTTCGAAGTCAGCATAACTGGTTGGGGCGCAAGACATTGTTTGTGCACATGTTTTACCTATAATTCGTGAGCCTGTATTTGCTGCACCCTTTTCAGGTAAGCTGTATCGAAAACTTGCTAATTGGGAATCTAAAATATCATTAAGATCACCATAGACAGTGATCACTTCGACGTCACTTCTTTTAGGGCTTTCCGATGCTTGCTTCGATGTCATCGCTACAGTTTTTGGACTAGTCTCTACGGACTTCGTTGAGGCAACTTTCACAGGTGTAGCTTTAGCCGGTGCAACTTTAGCAATTGCCATCGGTTTATCTTTGATTGCCGCTATAAGGTCTGGGAAGTTCGTTTCATTAAAGTGACCTGAGTCCTCTATTAGTTTTAAATATGGAGGCATTTGCTGAAAGCCTCCTAGATAGGCCTTACTTAACCATTTATCTGCTTCGTCGAAGTCTTGCTCATAAAAGTCTGCATCAAAATACAGAATACCGAGTAAAAATGAAGAACCTATACTATTGTTTCTTGCTGCTTTTTTTAAGTATTTCACACCTTTATCTAAATCCTTAAATTCTGCATTATTAAGGTACATCATCGCTGTTTTATGTTGTCCTTTAACCGAACCATACTTTGCTGCGCTCTTGAACTGCTTTAGCGCTTTTGCCATGTTTCTATCAGTGCCGTGACCGTAATAATACATTTCAGCTAATGTCACCATAGCGTCAGCATAGCCCATGCGAGCATATTTTTTATATTTTTGAAAGTAATCAACGCAGCTAGTTTCTTGGCAAGGACCAATCGTCGCCGTAGCTGCAAATGTATTGCAGCTGATAAAGCAGGCAGCAAATATTGAAATTAATGTGAGTGTTTTCTTCATGTTATATTCCTTTATATTTTTTGAATGTTAAATGAATTACAGCATATTGAATCGTTTGATAAATGTACTACAGTAAAAATAGACTACAATGGTTAAAAGTTAAACGCTAGTAGTTTGTTTTTTAGTCTCTTTTGGAGAGGTAGGAAAGTGTGATTAATAAGATGACTAAGAAAGCACGAAGATCTCTCTTGGTGCATTACTAGTGGGACAGCACAATAAGGCTATGTTTCAGGTTAGTCTCTGAGTGCTTTCATGTCAGTAATCAGTTCTTCTAATTTTTTAAACTGGCGACCGTAAACTATATTTAAATCCCAACGATATAATGTCTCGGCATATTTCACCATTATCAGAGTAACAATAACCAAGACAATAATGAGGTAATAGGGTTGACCAAATATTATGATGTCAGTTGGAAAAATTTTGACTAAAAGTGAAATGAGTTCGCCGCCAGCGTTACTAACTATCCCTTGAATCGCCATGCCAAGAAAGAACAAAGGATAAAATATTTGATAGTAGCTAGAATAGGCTTTAATTGAACTTTGCAACCAGCTATTAAAACTCATCAGGTAATCATAACTACTTTGTCCTTTTGATAAATCAAAGGATTTTTTAAGTTCTCTTTTAGCAATAATAATCAATGGAAAGAGTAGGCAACATATATATAAACCTAAAAATGGTGCCCCGATGAGACTCATCATAATAAGCATAACTATACTGCCAATAATGATAGCCTTGATATTAATAGCAAACATATTTTGCAGTTTATCTACTATGTTTTGCGATTCTCGATTGTATAAGTCTTTGATTTCAGGAGCAGTTAGCTGCGTCTCGTCCACAAAGCCTTCCTTCCATATTGTCTCTATTGATTTTGTCATGTGTTAATCCTTCTGAGTAATATATTTATTTAATCTATCTTTTATGCGTTTTATGCGCACACCAATATTATTGGTATTGCTTCCGATAATCTCTGCAATTTCCAGGTAAGATTTCTCCTCAAGATAAAGTAAAATTATCGCTCTATCTGTTTCTGAAAGATGCTTTATCGCGCTATACAGTTGATTAATTTCATCACTAACAAATGCTTTGCTATCATCTATGGCTTCTTCGGGTAAAGGGTCTGAAATTATCTCTTTATCACCACTTTTACGTCGCTTTAAATAGGTTAAGCATACATTCAGTGAGATGCGATATATCCAAGTTGACCATTCACACTCTTGATTAAAATTATCTCTGCTACGCCATATTTGCAGGCAAACTTCTTGATAGTAATCTTCAAAATCTTCCTGATTATTTGTATAGGCACGACAGATTTTAATAATGATGCCGGCAAAAGGTAAAATATATAGCTGGTAAAAATCACTTCCCATCTAAATCCTATTTCAATTAATTGGTTATGTTTAGTTAGTGGTATGGAATAAAGGTTTATTACATCATAGCTGAAATTTATTTTGTTTTTTACTAACAAGCTAGTGTTGTAGCTACTTTCTGGGAAATATAAATCTGTGAAATTGAACTAATTACTTGTGTTGGAATGTCATCTATATTTGCTAAATAGGGGGGCAGTTTCTTTTGAATAGCGGGAGTTTGAATGAGCTGTTCAAACTAATGAGTTGATATTTTCAGCATTGATTGTTATGGAGAAATATCCATCCACAACCAATATATCTGAAGTTATAAACATGCTCTCTCCTGAGTTAACAACCATTTACTTTGATTATATATTATTGAACTTAGCACCCTACCAAGACATTAATATTTTTAGATAATTAGGCCAACTTTGCAGCAATCAGACTTATAAAAATACCATCCTGTTAAGCAATAAATGGAAATAAAGTTATCCAAGAAAACTAAAACACTAAGCCAGATAGTAAAGCGAAGCGAAATAATAACGATTCTCACTTGTAATGGTAATTAAATGTAACTATCATACCACCAAATAATATTAATTCTCATTTGCACTTGGTTGGTTCGATGAAAAAACTCCTTACATTCATAGCCGTATATGGCTTGTTATCTATTAATAATCAGTCTCTTGCAGCTACTGAAGTTGAGTTGCAAAATGCTTTAGAGCAACAGCAAAAACAACTACAGCAGATTGAACAGCAATTGGCGGAGTTAAAAGCTTCTTCTAGCAATGTTGCAAATCAACAGCAAAGTTCTATGACGCAGCAGGTTAATAACAAGAAGTGGCAGATAAATTCATACGGAAGCCTGCTTTATAAGAGTGAAGATGTATATCGTAACATTCAAGATACAAACCCAGAGCGAAGAGCGACAACCGATTTAGAGCGTGTTGTTTTAGAATTTGTTTATGATTTTGATGAAAAATGGCAAGTAGAAGTCGAAATAGAATATGAGCACGGTGGCACGGGTGCTGCACTTGAATATGATGGTTTTGAAGAGTTTGGTGAATTTGAAAC
>PJEL010002526.1_pt1 | contig 16623 bp, 14 predicted proteins | sample 1853271 | NCBI WGS metagenome assembly PJEL01 (sample SAMN08108733, study PRJNA415343) | Invertebrate metagenome, whole genome shotgun sequencing project. | host: Globobulimina | place: Sweden: Gullmar Fjord | collected 2015-08
ATGCGGCATATTGTCGCAGAAGCATGAATAGTAAGGATAAAAGCCACCGGACAAATCAAAATTTAAAGTTTTGTCCGGTCGTGGGCGTAGGACACTAATTTACTTTTGGGCCTGGAGAAAGAGAATCTGGTAGGTGACCCGGCAGTTGCCGTAGTTTTCTTTGAACCATTGGTCAAGTCGTGTAAGTTTTGAAGGAGTAAGGGGCTGCAGGGTGTTTTGCTGCCAGCCGCCGGTGCCGGTTTTCTTGATATGGACCAGGAGATCGTGCACGTTATCATACTGTTTATCAATTAATTCCTCGTCGATAGTTCCCTGTGCAAAAGAAGCGGTTAAGCTCTGCTGCAGCGTATCTGCATTCGGAAATGCGCTGGCCGCAACATTTGCCGGTTGGCCAACCAGGGTTTTCAGGCCCAGCCCCAGTTCCCTTAGAGAACCAGGTCCGAATATTGAACACATGAAAATTCCCCCGGGGCGTAAGATCCGGGCGATATTTCCAAGTGAACCATGGTGATCTGAGAACCACTGCAGGGCACCGTTGCTGGCAACAAGATCAAATGATTCATCGGTAGCATTGGCCAGAAACTGCTCGGCCTCAAGGCAGAAAAACTGAACATCGGATTTCTTCTGCTTGAGCCGGGCCTGGTCGAGCATCTCTTGTGAGAAATCAAGGGCCTCGATCTTGGCGCCCGGAAACCTGTCGGCCAGCATTTTAGTGAAGTTACCGGTCCCGCAGCCAATTTCCAGGATATTGCTGATTTTGCCAGTCGCATCACCGGCAGGGAGCCTGGCAGCCAGTTTGTGTGCCACTTCAGTTTGGACGATGGCATAACTGTCATAGGTGTTAGCCGCCTTGGAGAATTTTTTCTGAATGGCCTGGTGATTTATTTCTGCCCGAAGCGAACAGTCCCCAGCTAAAAGGGGCAGGTGCCCGCCACTTTCAACGATCTCTAAAGAAGCATCCTGCAGCCTGGCAATTTCAATAACCGGTGCGATCCAGTCCTGCCGACCGTGGATAAGTTTTGTGGGAATTCCAGGAATAGCCTTGCATTCTCCTTTACTGAGATAGTCCAGACCGCTCTGCAAACGCCCAATAACAGTCTCATCGAGCAGGTTGAGAAAATGCGGTTCTACCTGGCGGGTAAATTCCCTATAGGATGATTTGTCGCCCAGAAAACATTTTCTGTAAAAGGTTTTCAGAAAGGCTGCCGGATCGTCAGCAAATTCCCTGCCGAGTTGTTCGGTCTCTTCCCTGGGCCAGTGGTGGCGAAGAGAGACAAGAACGAGTGAGTCAACTTTTTCAGGATGGCTTCCGGCAAAATCAAGGGCCAGCCTGGCGCCCATGGACCAGCCGATAATCCTGATCCGGTCTATTTCCTCTTCAGCAAGTAAATCGACGAGATCCTGCACCAATGTATTGGGATCCAGCATTGTTTTTGGAAATATCCAGTGCGGCAATGGCTTGATCAGGCCGAGCACCTGGCCGCCAAAACCCCATCCCGGCAGGAAAACTGTCGGGACTTTATCGGTACTTCCTAAAGTTATATTCCCAAATGAGTGATGCATGATTTAATGGAGTGGATTCTTCCAGACAGATTGATTAGAGGGCGCGCAATGATTGAACCAGCAGCCTGGCACAGGATTTCAGTTCTTCCTCCTGGTGAAAACGGGTGATGGAAAACCGCAGGCGGGCGGTGTTTTCCGGTACAGTCGGGGGCCTGACTGCCTTAACAAAAATCCGGTTATTCCTGAGTTGCTCTGACAGTGCCAGGGCCTTTGCGCTGTCCCCCACCATTATCGGGATTATCTGGGAGGGGCCCAGGTCGTCCTTCAAGCCGTTTTTGCGGATCTGCTTTTTAAAAAAAGCGACTTTTTCATGCAGTCCCTGCCTGAGTTTTGGCTCGGTCTTAACCAGGTGCAGGGCGGCCAGGGTGGCACCGATAACTGCCGGCGGCAGGCCCGTTGCATAGATAAAGGAGCGTGCTTTATTCACCAGGTAGTCAACCACCTGTTTTGAGGTTGCCACATAGGCGCCGTAGCTGCCCAGGGCCTTGCCAAAGGTACCCATGGCAACATCAACCCCGTCAACAACACCCTCCTCTTCAATAACGCCACCGCCGTGGCTGCCGTATATGCCCGTGGCATGGGCCTCGTCCACCATCAGCAGAAAATCGTTTTGTTTTTTCAAGTCGACGAGGTCCTTTAAGGGGCAGCGGTCGCCATCCATGCTGTAGATGGATTCAACCACCACCAGGGCCCTGTTGTACTGGCTGCGTTTTTCGTGGAGGATCTGTTGCAGGTGGTCCATATCATTATGGCGGAAGCGTATGACCTTGGCACCGGACAGCAGGCAGCCGTCATAGATGGAAGCATGGCTGAGACGATCGGTAACCAGCAGGTCGCCGCGGTTGACCAGAGCGGGGATAACCCCGATGTTGGCCAGGTAGCCGCTGCCGAATATCAGGGCAGCCTCCTTTGCTTTGAACTGGGCAATCTCCTCTTCCAACTGGTGATTGATTTCCAGGTCGCCGCTCATCAGCCTTGCTGCTCCTGCGCCCGCCCCGAACTCTTCGAGATACTTGCGGCTGGCAGCGATCACTTCAGGATGCTCTGAAAGGGCCAGGTAGTCATTGGATGAAAAGTCCAGCAGTTCATCATCTGAACCGATGATCTTTATCCTGCCGCGGCCGAGTCTCAGCAAGGGGGTAAGTTGCCGCAGATTTCCCGCTGCCCTTCGCTCATTTAGAAAGTTTATCATCCTTTCCATCGTATTCCCTGAAAAGTGAGTGAGGATGTTGCTCTATTATTACTTAAGTCCGAAAATACCGCCCCGTTTCTGGTGGACAAAGGCGGGCCCGGAGGTTTTTTTCTTTTTGTATTTTCTTTTCCTGGTAGGCTTTTTTGCTGCAGATGTAAAGCGCTTTGTCGAATCAGCCAGGATATTTTCGGGAATGGTTTTGTTGTCACTGGCTTCACCGAAAATACGGAAAAATAAGTCGCAATCATGGTAATAGCTTTTTCGTTTCAGCCATTTAGGCCAGCTGTTTTGCTGGGCAAATTTATTGAACTGGGGGAGGTTTACCAGCTGCAGGGCAATAGTTTCCTTGTGAGATTTTTTAATGCTCATGGGGCCAAGGATCTCATCAAGACCACCCCGTACCTGTCTTAAAACCCGGTGTAACTCGCCGCCCTTGTAACTCTTGTTCATCAGGTCGAATTCAGCAAAAGCCCAGGGGATGAGCAGCAGCGCCAAGAGCATCTGGTCGGGAAGCGGCACACCATGCTTCTGCAGCCGGTCCACGCTAGCCTGTATGTCGAGCAGCAGTTTGCGGTTGTGCCGGTGATTTCCTGATTGCAGGACCGGTGTATAAAACGGGAAAAGAACCTCGAACAGGCCGCTGTCCATGGCAAGTTCTGTCCAGGGACGGCAGGCGCCGCTGTGCAGGTCTTTCATGAGTTCGTCGCGGATCCGGGAAATCGGGCACAGCATGAGTTTTTGCCGGTGGTCAACTACCGCCTTCCAGGTGGAGGGCTCAATGGCAAAACCGCTGCGGGCCGCATGGCGGATAACCCGCATCATGCGGGCCGGGTCACGGATGATGCGCCGTTCCGGTTCGCCGACAAGGCGGATGATACCCTCTTCCAGGTCCTTGACGCCGCCGACATAGTCAATAATGGTGTGGTTTTCAATGCCGTAAAAAAGGGCATTGATGGTCAGGTCACGGCGAAAAGCATCATCGGAAGGGGTGCCAAAGGTGTTGTTTGCCGCCAGCACCGCATCCCGGTCGTCATTGGCTGCACCGTTGACATCAAACTCACTGCGGCACCGAAAGGTCGAAACCTCGATGATTTTATTGCCTGGAAAGAAAACCTGCACCAGCCTGAAACGTCTGCCGATCAAGCGGCTGTTTTTGAAAATCTTGCGAAGCTTACCCGGCCGGGCGCTGGTACTTATATCAAAATCCTTGGGTGTTTTGCCCTGGTAGAGATCTCTGATCCCGCCGCCAACCAGGTAGCCCAATTGCCCGGTGTCACGAAGGCGGTACAGAACCTTGAGCGCCTCCCGGTCAATGTTCTTTCTGGAGATGGGGTGTTGATCTCTGGGGATAATACGGGGAGAGGGAAGATTGTCTACCGGCATGCGTCCAGTTTCCGGTTCAATAGGCATGTTTGTATATAAAGGGATACCATCAAAGTTATTAACTGACAGCTTGCTCCTTATACACCGATTCGGCCTGGGAAATGAACGTATCGAATACTTCGCGTACTGTCAGTATCTCGTTCATTTTGTAAACATTTTCGCCGGAAAAAACCAGCCCTTCGTCAATGTTTCCATCCTTTGCCTTGCCAAGCCTTTCAGAAATACAGTAATAGTGGTCACATTTTTTTAGACACTTGTATTTGCATTCCTTGGCTTTCACTTCTTCGTTGGACTCCATCTGTTTAACAAAGGGTGTTCTTATGGCCCTGCCGGGCAGGCCAACCGGTGAGCGGATAATGGCAATGTCTTCTTTCTTGGCGTTGAGGTAGGCCTGTTTAAAGGAATCGGCTACCGAGCATTCTTCTGTCAAGACAAAGCGGGTGGCGATCTGTATGCCGTCAGCGCCGTACTTGTCCATCATCTCGGCCATTTCATAACCGGTGGTGATACCGCCGGCCGCAATGAGAGGGACTTTTTTGATAACCTCCCTGACCTTGGGGAACAGGTCGCGCAGGGCAATATCAGTACCGAGGTGACCGCCGGCCTCCTTGGCCTCAACGATAATGGCTGCAGCGCCCAGTTTTTCGGCAAGCCTGGCAAAGGCAGGCGACGAGACAATGGAAATGATCGGAGTATTTGTTTCCTTGCCTATTTTAAATATGTCTCTTGAAAAACCGGCGCCGGTAATGATCATATCGACGCCGGCTTCAATGGATGCCTTGACCAGCTCGTAAAAATTTTTCATGGCGAACATGATGTTCACCGCGATTATGCCATCGGTCGCCTTCTTGGCTTTGCGAATATCTGCCATTAACTCGTCAATGGGAATTGCCGAGCCGCCGATAGTGCCGATGCCGCCGCATTCGGCAACCGGTATGGCCAGGGCAGATGTTGATACCCGTATTGACATGCCGCCCTGTATGAGCGGAACGGGTGCAGTAAAAGGGCCAATGGTAAGTGATGGTAATTTCATATTATGTTATAGCTCCGAGAATAGTTACCGGACCCGCAAATTAACTCCGAAAAAGTCTCGAAGCGTAACCGGTAATCTCTAAATAGTAGGATGAATTTTTAACCGATTTTGATTTGTACGAGTGCACCATTTATTAACATCCGAGACTATGCCCGTCTTTAGTGGCTTTGTCAAGTCTAAGCACATAGAAACAGGGACTTTGCTTGACTTTTTAATGCCGGTATGAGTAAAGTGTTCCGTTTCTTTTTACATGATAATACATTTGCATGGATACCAGGAGAAGATTTTGACTATAAAAGGCCTGAAGGGCTTTAAAGACATACTGCCGGATGAGGTTGCTCTCTGGCAGTGGGTGGAAAGCAAAGCCAGAAACATTTTTCACCGCTACGGTTTCACCGAAATCAAGGTGCCGATCCTCGAGAAAACCGAGCTTTTCGTCCGCACCATTGGTGAGAATACCGATATAGTTGAAAAAGAAATGTATACCTTTGAGGACCGCAACGGCGCATCCATTACCATGCGGCCTGAAGGTACGGCGCCGGTTATCAGGGCCTACATAGAAAATGGTCTCAATGTGCGAAGCCCTGTGCAGCGTCTTTATACCACCGGTCCCATGTTCAGGCACGAACGGCCCCAGAAGGGCAGACTGCGCCAATTCCACCAGTTGAGTGTTGAGGTGCTTGGCTCAAACAGTCCCAAGGTGGATGCTGAAGTCATGGCCATGGCCTGGCAGCTGTTACAGGAAATAGGCCTGACAGCCAGCATGGAAATCAACTCACTGGGCTGTCCGGATTGCCGGCCATCCTTTAAGGATGCCCTCGACTCTTTTCTTGAAGGCTGCCAGGAGCACATCTGTGATGATTGCCGGCGCCGCAGCAAGACCAATCCGCTGCGGGTGCTGGACTGCAAGAGCGATAATTGCCAGAAACAGTACGCAACAGCCCCGTCAATTCTAGATCACCTCTGTAAACCGTGTGGAGAGCATTTTGGCGAGGTGAAGCAGGGTTTGGCGCAGCTTGACATACCTTTTTCAGTCAACTCCTTCATGGTCCGCGGGCTTGATTATTATACACGCACCACATTTGAGTTGATCACCGGCGACCTGGGGGCGCAAAGCGCCATAGGGGCCGGCGGGCGCTATGACGGGTTGGTCCGGCAGCTGGGCGGGCCGGATGTGCCTGGTATCGGTTTTGCCATGGGAATGGAAAGGTTGATAATGCTGCTGCAACAGCAGGACGATCTTGATATCACCCCGCAGCTGGATCTGTTTGTTGTCACCATGGGAGAGGCTGCCCATGAAAAAGGATTTGGCATGCTGCAGAAGCTCCGGGCCGCAGGTCTGAAAGTTCTCATGGACCACGAGGGGCGCAGCATGAAAAAACAGATGAAGCAAGCGGATAAGAACAGGGCCCGGTACGTGCTTATCCTTGGTGATGATGAACTGGTAAAAAAAGAGGCCATATTAAAAAATATGGCTTCCGGCGAACAGGTTGGGATCATCCTCGCTGATGATAATCAAGAGTTTGCCGCAACAATGCGATCTGCAATAAGCTAACCATTAAAATATTGTTCAGCAGTTGAAAGTACATGTCAGCAGGCTGATTATAAAAGAAAGAGGAGCATAAACAATGGAATCCATGGGGGGACTCAAACGGAGTCATTCCTGTATCGATCTTCGGGCGACTGATGTCGGCGAAGAGATAACCTTGATGGGCTGGGTGTTAAGGCGCCGGGACCATGGCGGGGTTATATTTGTTGACTTGCGGGACCGCTGGGGCCTGACCCAGGTGGTTTTCAGCCCGGAGGTCAACGCAGAAGTGCATGCCAAGGCACACAATCTGCGCAGTGAGTGGGTTATAGCTGTCAAGGGCAAGGTTGAAAGGCGGCCGGGCGACATGGCCAATCCCAACCTGAAAACCGGTGAGATAGAGGTGCTGGTTGACGAGTTGCGCATTTTGAACAGCAGCAAGACGCCACCTTTTCCGCTCGATGAAGAAGTTGAGGTGTCTGAAAACCTGCGGCTCAAGTACCGGTATATTGATCTGCGGCGGCCGTCCATGGCTGAGAATCTTATTATCAGGCACAGGGCGAGTCAGTCTATCCGTAACTACCTGGACAGAAATAAATTCCTGGAAATAGAAACTCCGGTTCTCACCAGGTCAACGCCGGAAGGGGCGCGGGATTACCTGGTTCCCAGCCGCGTCAATGCCGGTAAGTTCTATGCCCTGCCGCAATCGCCGCAGCTTTTTAAGCAGCTCCTGATGATTGCCGGAATGGACAGGTACTACCAGATCGTCCGCTGTTTTCGCGATGAGGACCTGCGGGCCGACCGGCAGCCGGAATTCACCCAGATTGACATGGAACTGTCATTCGTGGAGGAAGAGGATATCTATGCCATTGTCGAGGGGATGATCGTCCAGCTCTTCAAAGAGGTCAAGGATGTTGACCTTGTTGTGCCCTTTGCCAGGATGACCCATGAAGAGTCCATGGCCCGTTTTGGCACAGACCGGCCTGATACAAGGTTTGGTCTGGAGCTGGTGGATCTGACCGGGATCGCCAGGGATTGCGGTTTCAAGGTGTTTCAGTCGGTCGCCTCCAAAGGCGGCCTGGTAAGGGCCATAAATGCCAAGGGCTGCGCGGCCTTTTCCCGCAAGGACCTGGATGATCTTACCAATTATGTAGCACAGTTCGGGGCCAAGGGGCTTGCCTGGGTCAAGGTGAAAGAGCAAGGCGGGTGGCAATCGCCCATTGCCAAGTTTTTTACTGATGAGGAGCGGCAGGCAATCAGTTCTGCCCTTGGAGCCGAAGAGAGTGATGTACTGTTTTTCGTGGCCGATCAATCTGCCATAGTTCACCAGGCCCTGGCGGAATTGCGGATGGAACTGGCCAGAAGAAAGGGACTGATCGATAAAAACGTCTATAATTTTGTCTGGATCGTCGACTTTCCGCTGCTTGAGTACGACCATGATGAAAAACGGCATGTCGCAGTCCATCATCCCTTCACCGCCCCTAAAGAGGAAGATGTTGAACTACTTGATACAGAACCCGGCCGCGTGCGCAGCAAGGCCTACGACCTGGTCCTGAACGGTACTGAAATAGGTGGCGGCAGTATCCGTATCCACCAGAAAGATTTCCAGGAGAGGATATTTACTGCTTTGGGAATATCCAGGGAGGAGGCAGAAGATAAGTTCGGCTTCCTGCTGCAGGCTTTGGAATTGGGAGCACCGCCCCATGGCGGCATTGCTTTCGGCCTGGACCGGCTGCTCATGCTCCTGACCGGCCGGGAATCCATCAGGGACGTTATCGCCTTTCCCAAGACCCAGAAGGCAACCTGCCCCTTGACAGAGGCACCTGCTTCGGTGTCCAGAAAACAGTTAACCGAGCTTTATCTGCGGCCTGACTGGGAATAGCCTTCCCACTACTTTTTACAAGTCTGTCAAGCTTATTGCTGATACTGTTCGTTGATCTCTACTGTAGCCTTGCTTCTTTCGTTGTCGATCCAGGCGGCAAGGATCACCGCTTTTTTCTCTTCACGCAGGTCCATTATCACGCCATCCTCTTTTTGGGCAAAGATATCCTGTGAGGGTGGCTGCCGGTCGATGAACTTGAAGACATAGAAACTCTTGTTGCTGGCAACAATCTCTTCCGGGTAAGGATTACCGGCTGTCAGGGAAAAGCCGCTGCTGACTAAACGCGGCGGCAGGGACTCAGCTTTTTCAGTGGAGGTGCTGGCGCCGCTGCGGTTAATGGGGCTTGATTCTTCTACCGGGACACCGAGTTCCGCAGCCGCGGCTGTAAGATCATCTTCACCCTGGGCATGCTGCTCCTTGAGGCTTGCGAGCAGGGCCTCGGCAGATTCCCTGGCCAGCATCTCGGCCTTTTGTTCAGCATAATCCTTTTCGACCTGATCCCTTACCTTTTCCAGAGAGGCAACCTCGGAGTCCTTTTTGTCCGCCGCAAATATAATCGCATATCCTTTGTCTGTTTCCACCAGGGAACTCAACTCGCCTGCATTTAAGGCAAAGGCAGCGTCGAGAAAGGCGGGTTCATTGATCATGCCTTCTTGTAAGCCGTTGTCAGCAGGGGATTTTCGGGTAAAGAAATCTGTTTCAGTTATTTTTGCCTCGCTGGTCTCACTGTATTTGGCCAAACTGCCGGCAAGAATGATATGTTCATAGGATTCTGTGGCATTGGTGAAAGCCAGGTTCCGTGAGTTTTGTTTCTGTAAAATGGCGGCGATGGAATCTTTTACCTCATCCAGAGGCTTTATGCGGGCCGGCTCTATCTTCTCAAGTTTTATGATGTGAAAACCAAACTGGGTTTCCACCACATCGCTGATCTCCCCCTCTGAAAGAGAAAAAATCGCATCATCAAATGGCTTCACCATGCGGCCCTTGGAGAACGAGCCAAGGTCACCGCCTTTGGGACCTGTAGGGCCCTCGGAGTACTGTTTGGCCAGTTCGGCAAAATCTTCTCCCGACCTGGCTAACTCAAGGACCTGTTCAGCCTGCTGGTATTTTCCGCTTAACACATCTTCAGAATCCTCCTCGCTGGTCTTGAACAGGATGTGCCTGGCAGAGCGCTGTTCCGGGCTGCTGTACCGGTTGAGATTTTGGCGGTAGTAGGCTTCCAGTTCAACATCTGGAACCGCAGGCTTCTCTTCTGTTGTGAAGGGAAAGGCAAGAAAATCAAGCTTGATCTGGCGATCGGTCATGTAGTTGTTTTTATTTTCTTCAAAGTAGGCTGTTAGTAACTCTTCGCTGCCTGACACCTTGTCCTTAAAGTCTGCAGCGTTAAAAACAACATACTGAAGCTTTATTTCTTCATTTTCATAGTTGAAACTTTCGAATACCTCTGTTGGGGTTACCTTGGCGAACCGCATCAGCTGGTCAACAACTTTGCCGGTAATCAGGTCGCCCCGCATGGACCCCTCAAAGGCGGCGGGGGTCATGCCTGAACCGGCAAGAATGGACTTGTACTGTTCAGAATTAAAAATACCGTTGGCCCGGAAGGCCTCCATTTTCTCAACTGCCTGCTGAACTTCAAGATCACTTACCAATATGCCCATCTCTTGAGCGCCCTGGCGGAGCAATTCCCGCTGGATAAGCTGATCAATGACCTGTTGTTCAAGCCCCAGGCTTTCAATCAATCCCTTGGGCAGGGAGCCGCCGAATTGGTCGCGGTACTGGTCAATTAAGCGGTCATAGGCATTTTTGAACGCCTCATAATCGATGGGCTGCTTGTTTACAGTTGCCACCGTGTTTAAGGTCCCACGGTAACTGCTGCCCACGCCCCAGAAAACGAAGACCAGAACAATTATCAGGATTGTACCCTGGATGAAGGGCGATTTCGTTTTTTTGCGAAGCAAGTCTAACATTGAGTTTCTCCTCCTTGCCGGATGGCAGGGTTTATATCATCTGTTGATCTTTTCATGCACTGTAGTGCAGGAAAATAATAGTTATGAGTAACGCTGTGTGTTCCTGTGTATATCCTTCAATCAAGCTTTGCTGAAAGTAAATAACATTAACCTTTTATTTTATTCCAATTCATAGACGTATTGCCAGTTAAAAAAGCACTTCATCATAAAAAAATCAAAACTCAATTGGTTTTAAAAACGGCCCGGTAAGCAAATTGCGCAAATAATAAAAAATTATTGTGGCCATAAAAGATAAAAATTAAAATTTGCATTGGCTTTTTATCTTTAATAAAGTTAGTTTCTGTAAGGCTTTAGCAGCCGCAAAATTAAGGGATAATAAGTGAAAAAAATTATGAATGATTACTTGACAAAGAATAGACGCTATATTATGAAGGACTATTCATTATTTTCTTTGAAAGTACGTTGGACATTGGAACAAATAACAATATACAAGTAGACTGAAAGCAAGCAAGGAGGAAAACAAACATGGCAACAATTGAGCATAACGGAAAATCTTTTGACGTTGATGAAGACGGCTTCTTGACCAAAGGCATGGAAGACTGGAATGAAGAATGGGTTGATTACGTAAAAGGCATCGAAGGCATTGGCGAGATGACCGAAGAGCATCAGAAAGTTATTGACGCTCTCCAGGAGTACTACAAGAAAAATGGTATCGCTCCGATGGTTCGTATCCTTTCCAAGACAACCGGCTTCCCGCTGAAGAGAATTTATGAGCTCTTCCCGTCAGGACCAGGTAAGGGAGCCTGTAAAATGGCTGGCCTGCCGAAGCCTACCGGCTGTGTATAATCCATCAATATAGATTGATGCTTCAAAGGGGAGAAGGGAACACCTTCTCCCCTTTTTTTATTTATTGGGCTTCTTCCAGCAGACGCTGGTGGATGGCATTTATTTTTCCCTGGTACTCTTTGGGGCTTATTTTTGCACCCCTGATGCCGCCCCGCAGGTTTATCTCGCCTAGATAGGATTCTCCTTCCCTGTTGACCAGAATATCAAGGTGGCCATACGGAAATCGGCCCCGCTTCAAGACCTGTTTGCACAGTTCCTGCTGTTCGTCAGAGAGGTGGCACGGTTCACTCTGGCCGCCATGATGCAAGTTGTTGCGAAAGTTATAAGGGTTGAGTCGCTGGTAGGCTTCTATGTAGTCGCCCAGGACTATTACCCGTATATCCCTACTGTCAGGCATAAATGGTTGGATGACAAAGGGCAGGGGGATATTGCTGAAAGAGGCCTGGGTGAAAACATCCTCGACTGATTCCCAGAGATGGATGCCCATACCGGCGTTGCGGCGGTCATGCTTGGTAACCACCTTGGTGATTGAGTGTTGCTGGTAATCTGAGATGGTTTCGATCAGGTCGTGCAGACCGTGGATTGGCCGGGTGTGGGGCAGCATAACTGCCCCGAAAAGAGTTGCCTGGAAGGTTTTTGACCGGCTGGCCAGCTGTGCAAGGCCAGCTGGGATCAGGCAAACCCCTCTTTCCGTCAGGTCAAGCAGCAGTGCTTCTTCAGAAGGCTTCAGGCAAAGCCGTCCGACAAAAATATCTCCTGCCTGCAGAGAGTCGTATTGTGCTCGCAGAGTGGAATTATCCCTGATAACCAGCTTCTTACGGCCCAAGCAATCTGCCTCCCGTAAATAAAAGAAAGAAACGTTTTACATTGCCCTAAAAGAGCATTTCTAAAAACCTTTTGTGAAACTGAGTAAGATCAGCGCCGCAGTCACCGCAATAAAATTTTACCTGTCCCAGAACCTGGGAGTCATCCAGCTCCTGGCTGAAACTGCCGTCTTTGTTTTGAATAAAGCGGGTGGTAAGGACAACCCCCTCAGAAACTTCCAGGAATTCTTTATTATTGCCGCAGTCAGGACAGACGATGCGTTGACTGCTGTGTAAATTCATTGCAATTGGTTTTTTCTTTTTATGCCTGAATCTCGTGGTATCAGAATAACTCATTAAGAGCGTTCCTCCTTTTCATAATTCGGACCGCTACTCTAAGGCAGAGCATCTAAATTGTCAAGATTTGTATAGCAAGGGAAAGGTAAAAGGCTGAAGGCTGAAGACTGAAGGCCGAAGACAGGGAAAACCTGAAAAAATAATAGGAATAAAATGCCAGCTAGTCAGGAGATGATGAGACTAATAATAGTGAATTTCAAACGTTGCATTATCACCAACCGGCGGTTCTTCTGAAACACGCACTTTTGTCACCCTGGATCCCGGTGAACCCTGGTAAAACCAGTGCAACATCGTATCAACAGAACCTGCATCGCCTTCGATAACTGCCTCTACCGTTCCTTCAGGGCGGTTGCGGACCCAGCCGGTAAGGCCAAGTTTTTTAGCTGCATCACTGGTGTATGCCCTGAAAAATACGCCTTGCACCCTGCCCTCAACAATGACGTGGACCCGTTTGTTTTCAGTCATGCGTTCCTCATTGTTTTAGAACATGGATAGCTGGGGGTTCTTTTTTATATTATCTTTATCGTTGCCCGCCAGCAGTTCTGCAAAATCCTTCTCAGTCAGTATTTTTACCCCAAGCTCCCGGGCTTTTTTTAATTTGCTCCCAGGTTTTTCCCCGGCAATTACATGGGTTACCTTCTGGCTGATCTGGGAAGCAACCTTGCCCCCCCTCTCCTTTACCCTGACTTTGGCCTCATCTCTTGACATCGCATCAAGGCCGCCGGTGAAAAGGAAGACAAACCCGGCAAATGGGCTCTCGCCCTGGCTTTTTTTCGAAGCAGCAATAGTGAGACCGAAATCAGTGAGCTGCGACAACATTTCTTTGACTTCAGGGTCCTGAAAGTAATCTCTTATGCTTTTGGCAGTTTGCGGCCCTATTCCCTCAATCTCAAGGAGCTCTTCTTCACTGGCCCCAATAAGGTTTTCCAGTGACCCTCCATAATGTTCATCAAGCAGGCTGGCTACTTCTTCTCCAACATACCGGACCCCGAGAGCACTTAAGAGTCTTGCCAGGGTGGTTTGGCGGCTATCCTCGATGGCGGCTATTGCGTTGCGGGCGGATTTTTCAGCCCAGCGATCAAGAACAACGAGGTCAGTAATTTTCAAGCCGTAAATATCAGGAATATCCTGAACGATTTTTTCATTAAAAAGCTGCTCCATTGCCTTTTTGCCCAACCCTTCAATATCCATCCCCGCCTTTGAAGTAAAATGAATAAGCAGCTGCATCCTCTGGGCCGGGCAGTGGGAGTTGGGGCAACGGGTGATTGCTTCGTTTTCCGGGAGGATGAGGCGATGCTGACAAATCGGGCAGTCGTCGGGCATCTGGATATCTTTTTGGCTGCCATCCCGCTGCTCAACCACGGGTTTGACAATTTCAGGGATAACATCACCGGCCCTCTGGATAAGGACCTGGTCGCCAATCATTAAGCCTTTCCTTTTGATTTCCCCTGAATTATGTAAGGTGGCACGACTGACCACAGCACCGCCGACACTTACCGGCTCAAGGATCGCCACCGGGGTTATTGCCCCGGTGCGGCCTACCTGGAACTCAACATCTTGTAATATGGTGGTGGCCTGGGTGGCGGAAAATTTTGCAGCAATAGCCCATCGGGGGCTTCGCGCCTTGCTGCCAAGACGATGTTGCAGTTCAAAGGAATTGACTTTAACGACCATGCCGTCGATATCGTAGGGCAGTGTCTGACGAATATCCTGTAAATGGGCAAAATGTTTGATGACCATGGAGATATCCCCACAGGATTTTGTTAACGGGTTAATACTGAAGCCAAGTGTATCAAGATAATCCAGAAGTTCCTCCTGGCTGCTGCAGGGAATTTGGTCGGTATTGCTTATGCCATAAGCGAAGAAATCAAGAGATCTTTGGGCTGTGATCCGTGAGTCAAGTTGGCGCAGGGAACCTGCGGCTGCATTGCGGGGATTGGCGAAAATGGATTCGCCTGCAGCAAGACGCTGCTCGTTTAGTGTTGTGAAGCCCTCAAGTGCAAGATATGCTTCGCCTCGAACTTCAAGCAGTTCAGGAATTTGAATGTTTTTTGAAGTTTTCAGCCGTAAAGGAATTGAGCGAATGGTTTTGAGGTTTTTGGTAATCTCTTCCCCGGTACGGCCGTCCCCCCTTGTTGAACCGATACTGAGCAATCCCTTTTCGTAGACCAGTTCGACAGCCAGGCCGTCCAGTTTTGGTTCAGCCATATAGGATAAGGGTTGATCGGTTTTTAAAAACCTTTGCAGCCGTTCTTCAAATTCATGAAGCTCCGTTTCATTGAAGGCATTTTCCAGGCTGAGCATGGGATGGGTATGGCGCACAGTGTGAAACTCAGACAAAGGCTTGCCGCCAACCCTTTGGGTTGGTGAATCAGGCGTGATTAGGTCTGGATGCAACTCTTCCAATCGCAGCAGCTCCTGGAACAGCTGGTCATACTCAGGGTCAGCAATCAGCGGATCATCCAGTTCATAATAGCGGTGCGCATGAAAGTTGATCTGTTCGCACAGCTCTTGGATTTTTTTCTTTATGTCTTTAGCCATATCCGGCAAATGTTATGCGGGTTTTTGCAGCAGCTTACCGCCTTTGGCAATATTTTCATGCTGATCCTCATCGATGAAGATCAGGATGGAATCTTTGGGCTTATTGGCCACCCTGGCAATTACATCAGTCACGCCGCTGCATATCTCTTCTTTTTGCTGTTTGTCCAAGGTGCCGGCTAAACGTATGTTGACATAGGGCATTTTGTTCTCCTTTTAATTTACAGGGTCTTTGATAGGCAATTTACTGGAATATATCTTATACCCTTTTCTATAAATCGTCACTACAGAAAGATTCGGTAAAACATGCAGAGATAACTGTGATTATTCATAATATATGCTAATATGCTGATCCGTTTTAATCAATCTGACTTTAACTGTGAGGAAAGGTGATGCGTGTACTGGTGACCGGCGGTGCAGGATATATCGGCAGCCATACCTGTGTGGAATTGCTGGAGGCTGGATACGAGGTTGTGGTGTTTGACAATCTTGTCAACAGCAGTGCAGAATCCATAGAAATAGTCCAGGAAATAACCGGTAAAAAGATGGTTTTTTACAAAATTGACCTGCTGGACAGGCAGGCTGTCAGCACTGTTTTTGAAAAAGAAACCATTGATGCCGTCATCCACTTTGCAGGCCTCAAGGCGGTGGGTGAGTCGGTGGAAATGCCGCTCAACTACTATCATAATAATATCACCGGCACCCTGGTGCTCCTTGAGGTAATGAAAGAGCACGGGGTCAGGAATTTTGTCTTCAGCTCATCGGCCTGCGTTTACGGTGATCCTGCAACCGTGCCAATCACTGAAGAGTTCCCCTTGCAGCCGACAAATCCTTACGGCCACACCAAGGTGATGATAGAGCAGATCCTCAAGGACCTCCATTTTACAGACCATTCGTTAAACATTGCATTACTGCGTTATTTCAATCCGGTTGGCGCCCATCCGTCCGGACGCTTGGGTGAAGATCCGCGTGGCATTCCAAACAACCTTGCACCATATATAACCCAGGTCGCCAGCGGTAAGCTGGCCGAACTGTCGGTGTATGGCAATGACTATCCGACCGATGACGGAACAGGTGTGCGTGATTATATCCATGTAATGGACCTGGCCGACGGCCATGTGAAGGCCCTGGAAAAACTGGCAGAGAACCCCGGTGTGGTAACCTATAACCTCGGTACCGGCCGGGGCTATAGTGTCCTGGAAATGATAAAGGGTTTTGAGGAAGCTGCCGGCAGGACGGTAGCTTATAAGGTCGTCGGCCGGCGGCCGGGCGATATTGCCAGCTGTTATGCGGATCCGGCAAAGGCGGAAAGAGAATTGTCCTGGAAGGCTGTCAGGGATATTGACGAGATGTGCTCAGATGCGTGGCGCTGGCAGAGCACCAATCCGAATGGTTATGAATAAATAAAGGGGACTGAATTAAATTCAATCCCCTAGCCCTTTTCCCTTCAGCCTTCAGCCCTTAGCCTCTGATCCAGAGGCGCCTGTTTCCGGCAAGCCGAATCCTAACCGTACTTTCTGCTCAATCTCAA
>PJEL010002527.1_pt1 | contig 16615 bp, 10 predicted proteins | sample 1853271 | NCBI WGS metagenome assembly PJEL01 (sample SAMN08108733, study PRJNA415343) | Invertebrate metagenome, whole genome shotgun sequencing project. | host: Globobulimina | place: Sweden: Gullmar Fjord | collected 2015-08
ATGCATGTTATCACCATATGCAGCAGCAATTGCCCAATGAACATAAGCGCCATTAAGGTGATTGTTTATCAATAAACTTGTGCAAGTATTAGCATCCGTATCAAGAATAGTTGTGAGTATTGGGGATTGTGGAATATCACCAGTACGGTGATGATCAACATAAAAAACAGGAATTTGGGCGGTCAGTAGCTCTTGTAAGGCTTGACTATTCTTCTCTAGAGATATATCTAATACGGTAACGGAAGTAGCTGTTGTACTATCAACTTGCTCAAGCAGATTAATATCACGTTTAACGCCTGTAATTAACTGACAAGGAGCCTGCTCACTTTGACCTTGAGCGAAACTGAGTTGTAATAAAGCGATGATGCCATCAGCATCACCATTAAAAACATTATAATGCACGGACTAAAACCTTAAGTGATATTTACCGAAGAGGTTAAGTAAGTTTATTGCTAACTTACTTATTCAATTTGCTGAAATTGCTATACACGAATAAAAGCGTGCTCAATTAAGTAACCAACAATTTGCTCTGCACATTGCTCAATTGACTGCTCTGCCGTTTTAACATGAATTTGTGGCGATGTTGGTACGTCATACGTTGAGTCTATACCAGTAAAGTCTTTTATCTCACCTGCTCGAGCCTTCTTATATAAGCCTTTAGGATCACGCTGCTCACATACACTGATTGGTGTATCAATAAATACTTCAATAAACTCGCCAGCTTCTAGTTTTGCTTTAGCTAACGCTCTATCACTTGCAAAAGGAGAAATAAATGCCGTTGATACGATAAGACCTGCATCAAGAAACAGCTTGGCAACCTCAGAGATACGACGAATATTTTCAATACGCGCTTCATCACTAAAGCCTAAATCACCATTAAGGCCATGGCGGACATTATCACCATCAAGTAAATAACTATGACAAGACAGTTTATATAATAAGGCATCAACAGCATTCGCCACCGTTGATTTTCCTGAGCCACTTAAACCGGTATACCAAAGTAATGCTGGTTTTTGTTGCTTTAATTCTGCCCGTTGATTTTTATTGATATGTTGATTATGCCAAACGGTGTTTTCTGTTTTTTTACTGATCGTTGTCATTGTGATACTCATACTAAAAAGGGAAAACTAACGGGATCATTATAATCACGGTAATACTGTATATGATTGAAATAGGTAAACCAAACTTAATAAAATCAGTTAATTGGTAATTACCAGCGTTATACACCATCACATTGGTTTGATAACCATAAGGGCTGATGAAGCTACCACTGGCAGAAAATGCCACAGCCATAACAAACGGCGTAGGGTCAACACCAAGTCCTAAAGCAATGTTATAAGCAATAGGAAATACTAATGCTGCTGCTGCACTGTTAGTAATCAGCTCAGTCATCACCAAGGTAAAAACAAAAATTAATATAAATGCTAGATAAACACTTTGCCCGTGTAAAAAACCTTCAATGCTTTGAGCAAACATGGCGGCTATGCCGGTATTTTCAATAGCCGAAGCCAAGGTCAGCGCCCCTAATACTATCATCCAAATTTCAAGCGGAAAGCGACGTTTAATTTCATTCACCGTTAACGCGCCACTGAAAATTAAAAAGGCCAAATAGATAAATAGACAGCTAAGTAGGGGTAACGGTGTGAATACCGACACTAATATGCTGGCAATAAAACCCCAAACCGTTGACTGATCGCGCCAGCCACTGAGCATATTATCGGCTTGGTGACCTGATAAGATATAAAAGTTTTTAGATAGGTTCGGTCTGGTACAAAAATCTTGCCCTACAGCTAATACCAGAAAATCCCCTGGCTGCAGCACAATATCACCTAGCTTACCAGAAAGCGCAGAGCCTTCTCGACGAACAGCAACAACGGCAGCGTCAAAACGTGCACGAAAGCCAGCCTTTTTTAATGTTTTACCTGCAATGGCTGAGTCAGATTTGACTAAAACTTCTGTTAAGTTATCTCGCAATAAGTCATCTTGCTCGGCAAATAAATTCAAACCGTCAAATTGCTGTAGGGTTAACACTTTAGAGATATCACCACTAAAAATAAGTTTATCTTTAGCTTGTACGGTTTCATCCGGTGTTACCGGGGAAATAAGTTTACCGCGGCGAACAATCTCAACTAAAAATAATGAGTCTAAGTTCCTCAGACCATTTTCTTCAATACTTTTACCTATGAGGGTTGAAGAGGTAGCTACTTCAGCTTCAAGTAAATAATCATTGGTAGTTAAATCATCATTTACCAATGCTGGTAGTGTTCTAGACCGTAGTAAGATAACAAGTAGACATAAAACCAAAGCCGCTAAGCCGATTAAGCTAAAATCGAAAAAGCCAAAGCCTTGATGACCCTGCTTGATTAATAAACTGTTAACGATAAGGTTGGTCGAGGTACCCACTAAGGTCAATGTGCCACCTAAGATCGCAGCAAAAGACAGCGGCAGTAATAACTTACCCGCATTAATGAGCTTGTTATTTTTTACGGTATTAATCAGGGTCGCCACTACAGCAGTGTTACTCATTATGGCAGAAGCAAAGGCAGTGCCGAGTAATAAACGTAGGGTAGATTTAACTTTTGAGCCATTAAAGACGCCAGCAGATAGACGCCTTAAGATACTCGTACGCTCAAAAGAAAAGGAACAAAGTACCAATAAAATAAGGGTAACAAGACCTGGGTTAACGGCATTCATTAAAATGTCATCAACACTGACAAAGGACAGCGCCAAACACAGTAAAATAGTCACAGAGAAAACACGCTCTGGGACTTGGCTGTATTTAACTAAGCTGGCAAAGGTGGCTATAAAAACCCCTATCATCAACCATTGTTCAATTGTCATTACTAATCCATTACCTAAAGAGTGTACATAAAATAAAAGGCTATAAAGTGCTAACCTTACAGCCTTAAAACATTACAACTTACAATTTACAATTGACTCAGAGCTGATAACAATTAAGGTTTCGGGCTATTAATCCCCTCATCTCAATTGGTTAAACTAAGCATTCACCTTTAAGCTGAAGTGTTCAAGTTAAAGAAAAAAGCACGGAGTTGACGTTAGTCAATGAGTACTTTTGACGCATAAATTGGACACTATAGCGACAAGGGTAATGATTAGTAACTCTTATCGAATCGCTATTTGGTTATGTCGCGAGCACCCCAATGAGGAAACTGCTTACGAACAAGTGCATTTAACTCTAATTCGAACGTTGAATATTCATGGGTTTGTCCGTCGATTGCATGATTTATCATACCTGCACCAACCGTGACATTGCTTAATCTATCAATAATGATAAATGCGCCTGTGCCTTGGTTTTCTTGATAATCATCAAAGTGCAAGGTTTCGCTAACAACAAAATCAACGGTACCAATATCATTAACAGCAAGTTGTGATGCTGGTAATTTTTCCATGGTATTAACGTCATATTTATTAACGATTTTACTCGCATGACCTGTAGTCATTTTGCTACCGTGTTTGATAAAGTACTCACGGCCCGGCTCTAGCTCATTTTCATGCATCCATACCACAGTTGCATTAAGCTCTTTGGCAGACGTTGGTAAGCAGCCTTTCTTAACGATGATTTCACCACGGCTGATATCTATTTCATCTTCTAGGGTTAGCGTTACCGCCATACCTTTATCTGCACGCTCTAAGTTACCATCGAAGGTAACTATTTCTTTAACAACACTTTCTTTACCTGATGGCAGTGCCACTATGGTATCACCAACCAGTACATGACCTGAGGCAATTGTGCCAGCAAAGCCGCGGAAATCGAGGTTTGGACGGTTAACATACTGTACTTGGAAACGAAGTTCAGTAAATTCATTTTGCTCTTTTACATCCATGGTATTTAGCAGCTTCATTAACGTAGCCCCCGGGTACCAAGACATATTTTCACTTTCTTCAACTACGTTATCGCCATTAAGCGCTGACATAGGAACAAAACGTACGTCTGAGAAGTTAAGAGATTCAGCAAAATCGCGGTAATCTTTTTTGATTGCTTGGTAGCGCTCTTGCGAGTAGTCAACTAAATCCATTTTATTCACGGCAACAACAATATGTTTAATACCTAACAAAGAACAAATAAAAGAATGGCGACGTGTTTGTGTTTGTACACCGTAACGTGCATCAATTAAGATAATAGCGATATCACAGGTTGAAGCACCAGTCGCCATATTACGGGTATATTGCTCATGTCCTGGAGTATCAGCAATAATAAACTTACGTTTATCTGTTGAGAAATAACGATAAGCAACATCAATAGTAATGCCCTGCTCACGTTCAGATTGCAATCCATCAACTAACAAGGCTAAATCGATTGCTTCGCCTGTGGTACCTGATTTTTTTGAATCTTTTTCGATGGCTGCTAATTGATCTTCAAAGATCATCTTCGAATCATGTAATAAACGACCTATTAAGGTGCTTTTACCATCATCTACACTACCGCAGGTTAAAAAACGTACTAACTCTTTGTTTTCGTGTTGCTTTAAATAAGCTTGAATGTCATCTTCTATTAAGTCTGATTGGTGACTCATAATTTTTCCTTGGAAATTCTTTATCAAATAAATGTTAAGGTGGAAAGCTGCTATTTTTAGCTCTGCTAAAAATACCCTTCCATCTTTTTCTTCTCCATTGAGCCAGCACTATCGTGATCTATCACGCGCCCTTGTCGTTCAGAGGTTTTGGTTAATAACATTTCTTGAATAATTTCAGGTAAGGTATTCGCTGTAGATTCAACTGCGCCAGTTAATGGATAACAGCCTAACGTTCTAAAACGAACACTCTTCATTTGAATTTCTTCGTCTTCACCAATAGGCATACGGTCATCATCAACCATGATCATAGTGCCATCACGCTCAACTACTGGACGCTCTTGTGCAAGGTAAAGTGGTACAATTGGAATACTTTCTAAATAGATGTACTGCCAAATATCAAGCTCTGTCCAGTTAGATAATGGGAAAACACGAATGCTCTCGCCTTTATGGACTTTGCCATTATAGATATTCCATAATTCAGGACGTTGGCTTTTTGGATCCCAGCGATGATTTTCATCACGGAATGAATAAACACGTTCTTTAGCTCGTGATTTTTCTTCATCACGACGCGCGCCACCAAAAGCAGCATCAAAGCCATATTTATTAAGGGCTTGTTTCAAACCTTGAGTTTTCATTACATCTGTATGCGTAGCACTACCGTGAGTAAATGGACCCATGCCCATTTCAATGCCCTCAGGGTTTTGATGAACAAGTAATTCAAAGCCATAATCTTTCGCCATTTGGTCACGAAAAGCGATCATTTCCTTAAATTTCCAGTTAGTATCAACATGCAATAACGGGAAAGGAATTTTACCTGGCGCAAAAGCTTTGCGAGCTAAGTGAAGTAATACTGCAGAGTCTTTACCGACAGAATACAACATCACGGGATTATCAAATTCAGCCGCTACCTCACGAAAAATATGGATAGACTCAGCTTCAAGTTTCTTTAAATGGGTTAAATTCATCTGCTAATTACAAACTTTGTTAAAAATAATAAAGTTATAATGCCACAAACAGAATTATTTTCCATATAACAAACGCATTCAATAGAACAAAAAGTAATAAGAGAGATGTGTTAATAGGATAAATATCTAATAGATTATACCAATAAACCTTTCATTTCACTCCCTTGCTTATAAGGGAAAGTATCAAGCTTATTTAGGACGGGTCATCTTTATTAAACAAAAAAGCCAGCATGGCGCTGACTTTTTTAATTAAATGAAATAGCAAGTGAATTTAAATACTTAACCTCGCTCTATTGTCATCCACTATTTTTTCACCAATACCATTAACCATAGTTAACTCATCAACAGACTTAAAGCCTCCTGCTTGTTGTCTATAGACTATAATGGCCTGGGCCTTGGTATGACCTACTCCTTTTAAGCTGACCAATTGTTCAAAGGTCGACTTATTAAGATTAATCACTTGGTGCTTTTTAGCTAGTGTTGTTTGCTCTTGCGAAGACCCACTGGCACTTGCCTCTTTAGCAAAACTTAATGAAGGCGTAACGAGTAATACGATACCAAGCGTTATGGCTGAAATGTTTTTTGTGAAGGTTTTCTTGAGGTAGTCTGACTGATTATTCATGTTAAATTCCTTGTAAGATTATCCATGTAAAAACAATTATTAAGCTGCTAATAAAAAACCTAATAACAACTTAACAGTCATTACTAGGTTTAGATGGTGGACATGATTTTGTCAAAATACTTATTTCAGTATATATGCTTGCTTTGATGAGTTTCTTGGACTACTCACTATTCTCATCTGCCTTTCATCATTAGCTGGGGCTACTGCCAAACAATCTTATTTAATTGTTCTTCGCCTTCAGCAAGATTCATCTTAATAATTCTATTGTTTTCACCCACGGTAATAAGTCTTGGAATACCTCCTGAGGCGAAACGTTTGTATATACTGCGATCACTATCAACAGCTAATGCTACTTTAATACCACGTTTATCACGCCAGTTGCTTACTGTTTCAATATCTTCTTCTCGAGCAATCGCAATCACCTCAATAGAGCTATCATCAAGTAACGGCGAACTATTTAATGCCTTAAGCAAACGATTAGAATCAGAGCACCAACTCGCAAATAATACCACTAACTTACGTTTACCTAACTGCTGTAAATTGACAACGTCACCATCAATAGTGGTGATAGTTTCTAATGGCAAAATATCGCCCTTATTAATGTATTCATCAAAAACAACCGGCTGTGGTTGACCCAATGGCACTGCCTGACAAGCTGACAGTGTTATCGCCAAACTGACGGTTATTAATAGGTTCTTTATGGTGCTAGCCCTGCTTTTACTCATGAAATTTTTCCTTAATTGAACTTAATAGACTCTTTAGCCCGTATTTAACCTTAATTAAGCTAATATTCCAACCACTATGCCGACCAATAGAAAATCTATTAAAACAAAACGCCATCTCTACTAGCGCTTTGTTGTTTGCTTAATTAGAATAGCGGTCATTGAATTTTCAATTATGACTTATCGCCTTTACTAAGATAAGGATTACGGTAAGTATTATGTTAAGTATCACGTTAAGGAAATCATGAGTAAAGTAAGTAGCCTGTTAACTCCTATACTGGCCAAGCGCCGTGGCAAAAATCCAGATAAAAAAAGCTGGCACAATTTACATGGCAGCAGCAGTAGTTTTGCTTTATATCAAGCGGCACAAACTGCGCAAACGCCTATTTTACTCATCACTAGTAATACTCCAGAAGCACTTAAAATTGAACAAGAGCTACTCAGTTTAGCTAATAGTGATAGTAAAAATAAGGCAAGTATTTGTTTATTTCCTGATTGGGAAACACTGCCTTATGATAACTTTTCACCGCATCAAGATATAATTTCGCAACGCCTTGCCACCTTATACCAATTATCTCGAATGGAAACCGGCATTATAATTGTGCCTGTAACAACACTGGTACAAAAACTGCCCCCTAAGCAATATATTGAAGCTAATAGTTTAGTGATAAAAAAAGGCGATAAAAGAGATTTACATCAAATGCGACAAGCACTTGAAGCAAGTGGTTATCGCAATGTTGAGCAAGTTTTAGAGCATGGTGAGTTTTCTGCTCGTGGCGCTATTTTAGATTTATTTCCTATGGGTAGCAAAACCCCTTTTCGTCTTGACTTCTTTGATGATGAAATCGATGAAATACGATTATTCGATCCTGAAAGTCAGCGTTCAAAAGAGTTAATAACTGAAATAAATTTATTACCTGCACATGAATTCCCAATTGATGAAGCGGGTATTAATCTATTCCGTAGTCAATACCGTGAGCAATTTAGCGGTAATATCCATAAAGAATCCATTTACCATCAAGTGAGTAATGGTATTTTGCCTCCAGGTATTGAATATTACTTGCCGTTATTCTTCAACAATAATAGCGGTGGAGAGCTAGAGACATCAAGACCCAGCGATACCCTCTGTGATTACCTAACTGAAAATACACTGACTGTTATCAGTGGTGATATAGGGCATTCGCTAGCGCAATATTGGTTTGACATTGACTATCGTTATGAAAACAGACGTTATGATCCTACTCGTCCTTTATTGCCGCCAGAGCAATTATTCTTATCTGAAACTGAGCTTTACAGTGCGCTGAAACCATTTGACCGTATTACTATTGCCAAACAGCAGGTTGAGCTTAACAGCCAAGCTATTACAGATAGCAACATAGAAGGTGATATAGAGAAGAAATCAAAAAGCAGTGAAATAAGCTTTGATGTTAAACCCTTACCTGATTTAACTATCAATCATAAATTAAAACAGCCTTTTGAGTTAATCAATAACTTTATTAGTAGCAAAGAAACACCAAGTAAAATTCTGTTTATTGCGCAAAGCCAAGGTCGTCGAGAAAGTGTCTTAGAGCTGCTAGAACGCGATGATATTAAACCTGCACAATTTGCCAGCATTGATGACTTTATCAATGCCAGTGACACCATAGGTATTACTGTTAACAGTCTTAGCCAAGGCTTCACTTTCCAAGCAAAAGGTGCAAGTGCTAAAAATGCTATTTCTTTAGTCACTGAAGCTGAGCTACTTGGCGATCATGTTTCACAAGCAAGGCGACGAACAAAAGCACAAGACATACAAGCCGACGCACTCTTTAAAAACCTTGCAGAGTTATCTATTGGCCAAGCAGTTGTTCACATTGAACATGGTATTGGTCGCTATCAAGGTCTGCAAACCATTGAAAATGGTGGTATCACCACAGAATTTTTAGTCTTAAGTTATGCCAATGAAGCCAAACTTTATGTACCTGTAGCTTCATTACACTTAATTGGTCGCTATTCGGGTGCTGACAGTGAACACGCACCTTTACATAAGCTAGGTACAGATACCTGGAGTAAAGCCAAACAAAAGGCTGCTGAAAAAGTTCGTGATGTTGCCGCTGAATTACTTGATATTTACGCTAATCGTGCCAGCAATCACGGTCATACTTTTAAACGTGATAAACAAGATTATCAAGCATTTAGTGATAGCTTTGGTTTTGAAGAAACTTTCGACCAAAAACAAGCTATTAATGCGGTAGTAAGCGACATGCTGTCACACAAAACTATGGATAGATTAGTTTGTGGTGATGTTGGTTTTGGTAAAACCGAAGTGGCCATGCGTGCTGCTTTTGTTGCAGTAAACGATGGCAAACAAGTGGCTATTTTAGTGCCGACAACTCTACTCGCTCAGCAACATTATGAAAACTTTAGAGACAGGTTTGCCAACTGGCCAGTTACAACCGAAGTATTATCACGTTTTAAAACCGCAAAAGAGCAAAAAGAAGTTATCGCTAGAGTTGAATCTGGACAAGTAGATATTTTAATTGGTACGCATAAGCTATTACAAAACAGCATTAAATATAAAGACCTAGGTCTATTAGTTGTTGATGAAGAACACAGATTTGGGGTTAAGCAAAAAGAGAAAATTAAGCAGCTGCGTAGTAATGTTGATATTTTAACACTAACAGCAACCCCCATTCCTCGTACCTTGAATATGGCCATGGGCGGTATGCGCGATTTATCTATTATTGCTACGCCACCAGCAAAACGTTTAGCGGTTAAAACCTTTGTTCGACAATATGATGAAGCGTTAATTCGTGAAGCTATTTTACGTGAAACCTTACGTGGTGGTCAGGTGTACTTCCTACATAACCATGTTGATACCATTGACAAAACTGCCGCTGACATCCAAGCCTTGATACCTGAAGCACGTGTTGTTACTGCTCATGGTCAAATGCGAGAGCGTGAACTTGAGCGTATTATGAGTGATTTTTACCATCAACGCTTTAATGTCATCGTATGTACCACCATTATTGAAACTGGTATCGATGTACCTAGCGCTAATACCATCATTATGGACAGAGCTGATCACCTAGGCCTTGCACAGTTGCATCAGCTACGTGGCCGTGTTGGTCGTTCACATCATCAAGCTTATGCTTATCTGTTAACTCCTCACGAAAAACGTATTACTAAGGATGCTAAAAAACGCCTTGATGCTATCGCTTCACTCGAAGATTTAGGCGCAGGTTTTACTTTAGCAACTCACGATTTAGAAATTCGTGGTGCGGGTGAATTACTCGGTGAAGACCAATCAGGTTCCATGAGCCAAGTTGGCTTTAGTTTGTATATGGAAATGCTTGACCAAGCAGTAGCAGCCCTTAAAGAAGGCAAACAACTATCTCTTAATCAAGTAATGTCGACACAAACTGAGATTGAGCTACGTATACCAGCGCTGCTTCCTGATGATTATATTTTTGATGTCAGCTTACGATTAAGTTTGTATAAACGTATTGCCAGCTGTAAAAATAAACGCGAGCTAGATGATATTCAAGTTGAGCTAATTGATCGCTTTGGTTTATTGCCACAACCAACAAAAAACTTAGTTCATATCGCCAAATTACGCTTAAAAGCACAAACCATCGGCATCTCTCGTATTGAAGCAAGTAGTACAGGCGGATCGATTGAATTTAGCAATGATACCAGCGTTGACCCTATGAAAATTATTGCTTTAATTCAAAAACAACCTGCTGTTTATAGTATGGCAGGGGCAAACAAGCTTAAATTTATTAAAGTAAATGAAGATAGCCAAGCACGCTTTACTTTAATTACTAATATTTTAAATGATTTAAACAGCGCTAAGTAACAACATAAGCTTTTATAGTGTTAAACTAAGCAAGGTCTGAACTTAGCTGTACAGGCCTTGCTTAACTGAAATAAATAATCCTTAAACACGGACTTTTGATGAAATACCATTCAATTTTTACACCTGCATTAACGTCATTATGCTTATTAACCACTACGACATCTTTGGCTTCTGATAGCACAACGATTCCCGTAGAAGATCCAGCACGCTGGTTTGAAATTGAAATTATTCTTTTTAAGCACATATCGACCAAAGAACAAACCAACGAACAATTTACTTCCCATGATTTAACAGCTAAAAAGCGCAATGCTCTTGACTTATTATCCCCATATATACAACCAAATATTGCTTCATTAAAGCAGTTACTACCCGCATGTGGCGACCCTAATGCTAGTTTTCCTTATGGCATTGAATCAACCCCTTTTAGCCTAGAAGCTGAAGTTATTACTGAAGAAGGGACTGAAAACGGTTCTGAGAGCAGCGCAGACCCAACAATAGCGTCAAGTAAAGAAAAAAGCACAAATACTGCTGCAATGACTGTAAGTGAAATGTCTCCAACTGACGTCATTGAGGAAATTGAACATTCCGCATTAATAGATACTACTAGCTCTGGTGAACAAGTCGCTCAGTCACCATATGTAGAAATTGTTTTGCCTAATTACAATCAATACCCAAGTGATAGACAAGCACCGCTTTGTGTTATTCCAACTGATTTTTTTGAGCAGAGCCTAAATGCTGAACAGTTAGCACAATTTAGCATTGACGGATTTCCTGTTGAAAAGATAGTTACCACCATAGATGGTTTAGAGCAATGGCGTGCTGATGAAAACGATGAAATTACTTGGGCAAGTGACAAGCCATATTTAATAAGCAAGGATTCTTTACAATTAAAGCCTATCGCTAATAGCATCAAGCGCTCACGTAACTATAAGCCTTTGTTACACCTTGGCTGGCGACAAATCGGTGAAGGTAGAAGACAAGCAAAATCAATGAAGCTATACGCTGGTGAAAATTTGAATGTAGATTACCAGCAGGCTGTTGCACAACAAGCAGCACAGCAAACATCACTTGCAATCAAAGCAATTTTAGAGAAGAGACAGCAAGCTGAAGCCCTTATTCAAAGTCAACAGCTATTGGGTAATGCTGATACAAGCGTTAATGCAAACAGCCTTGCCACTAACTCTGATAATAACACTGATATTAATATTGATGGCATCACTGATAACAGTATGGCGCCTGAAACTAACTTACCGCCAGAAGCTTCATCCTCTGAGAATTTAGCAGCACAGTTAAATGCTACAGATGGCATAAATACTACCGCTATTCCTGTTGAGGAACTATCAATTGAAGAAGAGTTACGCCAACAAGCTAAGCAGCAACAACTAGACAAGTTATTCCAACAATTTGCACTGTTAAAGGAAAGCGAAGATAAACTTACCAGTGCTAATATTTCTGAAGGTGAACTCCTCAAGAGTACTGATAATGATGATAAGCTAGCAAATAGTGGACTAAAGAACAGTAGCGGCCATTACACATTTAGTGATGAAGAAATTAAAGGTATCGTTGCGCAACTATCAGCAGATATAACTAAGCCAGTAACCACGCTAATAGATGAAGAAAATACACAAACTATACCGCTTGTCATAGATGCGCCAGTACAAGCTTGGTCTCTTGACGGTCTCTTTAAAGTACATCTAGACCGCTACCTTTATCTCAATAGTGAATTTAATATTATTAAGCCATTAGCTGCTGCTAACACTCAAAAAAGTGGCCAAGCTGGTAAATCACAAAATGAGCAACAAGTTATTTCTTTTAAACAAGACAGACGCTTGATCACCGGCGAAATACATTACTTTGATCATCCATATATGGGTATGGTTGTTCAAATCCGTCGTTTTGACCCGACTAAACCCGCTGATGAAGCTGTTACTCAAGCAAAGAAATAAATAACATACCCGTTTCCAGAGCAGAAATCATTGTAAATAAGGTTATAAAAATGGATAAAGAAATAGAAATTCAAGCAGCAGTATTCCGTCGTTTACTTGCGCATTTAGATTCACGTAAAGACGTGCAAAACATTGAGTTAATGAACTTGGCTGGTTTTTGTCGCAACTGTTTTAGTAAATGGACTGTTAGCGAGGCTGAAAAGCTAGGTGTAGAAGTAGATATTAATACCGCACGTGAACAAGTTTACGGTATGTCTTACAGTGAATGGAAAGAAAATCACCAGTTGCCAGCAACCGAAGAGCAAATGGCAAAGTTTAACGAGTTAAATAAAAAATAAAATAAGCAACTAAAGATGCTTTATCATGCGGTATTTCTTATAAGAAGTACCGCATAAATAAACCTAGCTAGCCAAGTGTTTATCACACAAATAAAGCTATTTCACTTTCTGTTAATTCACGCCATTCTCCAGGAGCCAAACCGTCTAACTTGATCCCACCTACCTGCTCACGGTGTAAACCTATAACTCTATTACCTACAGCAGCAAACATACGTTTTACCTGATGGTATTTACCTTCAGTTATGGTAAGCAACACTTCACTTCGATAGGACTGCTCATCAACTAAGTCATCAACTTCTACTCGCTTTAATATCGCAGGACGAGTTAATGAATCTTCACCTTGTAACTGAAGTCCCTGGTCAAATCGAGTAACTAGCTCTGCTAATTTATCATCTTCGATTTCACTGCGCAGCCATACACGATAAGTTTTTTGGCAGTGCTTTTTAGGTGAAATCACATTATGTGACCAACGACCATCATCAGTGATTAAGACTAAACCTGTGGTATCAGCATCTAAGCGACCGGCAATGTGCAAATCAAAGGCTTTATCAACTTCAATAAAATTTAACACTGATGGATACACTTCATCGACATTTGAACAAATACTATCAACAACTTTATGCAATATATAATAACGAGAGCCACGAGCCGTTAATTGCTGACCATCAATGGTTATGTTGTTATTTTCATGTACTTGCATAGCCGCATTTTTAGCAATTTCACCATTAACACGCACCTCTCCACTTTTAAGCACCTTTTTTGCTTCATTTCTAGTGAGTTCAGTACTTTTACAAATAAATTTATCTAAGCGCATAGTGTTGGTAAAGCCTTAAGTCAGAGAAAATACTGCGCCATTATCCGTATTGTTGAATAACTAGCAATAACTAATATTCATTTATTAGTTATTGCTTAAACTAAAGACTAATATAAACTGAAAAAACAAAGGGATAATATATACCTATTATCATTACTTTCGTGATTAAAAGGGACTTTTCGTGCTAAAATTTTTTCCAAGGTTTTCTCAACACACCATACGCTTCACTGTTGTTAGTATTTTCATCTTAGCTACTGTAATTACCGCAACCATCGCCATTAGTTTGCAGTATCACTTTAGTCAAACCATGGCGACTGACTCTGCCAGACAACTCTTTTCATTAACCAGTCAAAAAACGCAAGAGCACGTATTAGCAATTGATAAAAGAGCAGAAAACGTGACTCAACTGTTTGCACAATTTGGAGACTTAGTAGATGGTGATAATGTTAGCGACTCTGCAATTGATGTTTTTACTGAAATGCTCAAAAACAGCAATGGTTTCTATGCAGTTTATATTGGCTTTAGCAATGGTAATTTCTTTGAGGTAATCAATTTAGATGCTAGTCCTGTTATACGAAGTCAAATAAAAGCATCTTATAAAGACAGATGGGTGATTATAAATATTAAGGGTGAGAAAGAGCATAGAAAACGCACATTTAGCTATGTCGATAGTGCTTTAAATGTGCGAGTAACTCGCGATGAATCCAGTGATTATAATGCCAGTGTTCGCCCTTGGTTCTCTAATGCTGAGTATAATAGCGTTTATAAAACCTCACCTTACATGTTTCAACACCTACAAGCTCCGGGTCAAACCTATTCAGCAAAAATATCAGGAACGAGTGCTGTACTAGCGATTGACATTGCCTTATCTTCTTTCGATGATTACCTTACAAAGCAAGGTTTAGATGAAAATGGTAAATCGAATAAAGAGATATATCTATTTCAAAAGTCTGGCGAGCTCATCTCAAGTAACCAACAATCAACAAAGAAAGTAGAAAATAGTCAAGTCGATAAACTACTACTTAGTGAGAAACAAAAGCAGTTAATTTCAGCCACTCCAACTTTAATGGTATCTAATGAGACCGACTGGGCACCTATAGATTTCTCTATTTCAGGGCAGCCTAAAGGGTATAGTATTGATGTACTTTCATTGATTACTCAGATGACAGGATTAACTTTTGAATATAGCAATGGCTTTACTTGGTCAGAGTTGGTCGGTGGCTTTGAAAATAATAATATAGATGTATTACAGCCTGTTTTTAATACCGATACTAATAATCAAAGAGGAATACTGTCTACTTCATTTCTAAACCTGCCTTTTACCATAATTACTCAGCCCAATAGTGCAGCAATAACACACATTGGCCAACTACAAGATAAAGAATTGGCTATTCCTCAAGGATGGACAATAATAACCGCCATTAAACAAAGCTTTCCAAGCATTAATATAATTGAATACCCGTCAAGCAAAGCCGTGCTTGAGGCAGTATCACAAGGGGAGGTCTTTGCTGGTTTAGATAATGAAGTTATCTTTCGCTATATTCAAAAACAGTTTTTTATTCAAGATATTCAATACCACTCAGCCCCCAACTTTGCTCCTGCACAACTTGATACTTCCTTACACTTCACCCTAAAAGATAACCAAGCTGAATTGATGGCAATAATGAACCTAGCCATTGATAACATCACAGCAAAGCAGCGAGACCGCCTCAATAAGAAGTGGTTTGCTAACAAAAGAAGTAAAGCCAAGAATAATAAACAAGGTGTTGTTCCTTACGCGGAGTTAATTGAATTAGCTAAACAAGAAAATAGTTATGGAAAACTGCTACCTTTAAAAGTAAATAATACCGATAATTTTGTTTATTTGACGCCAGTAAACAGCAATAACACCGAGTTTTTAGCTATTATCGTCCCTAAATCAACTATATTTGCCAGCGGCTTAGCAAAGGTTGAGCTATCAATTTTAATCACCAGTATATGTTTGTTATTAATTCTACCTGTTAGTTGGTTATTCTCCGGTCCCATTGTAAAACCGATAAAGCTGCTCGCTATTGAGAATGATAAAATTAAAAATCGTCAATACGAAGATGTTTCCTTGATCCGCAGTAATATTGAAGAAATTGATGCCCTAGCAGTCTCCCTCGTTGATATGTCCGTAGCAATTAAAGATCATGAGCAAAAACAACAAGCGTTAATGGACTCTTTCATAAAGCTAATAGCACAAACCATTGATGACAAATCGCCCTATACTGGTGGTCATTGTAACCGTGTACCTGAGTTAGGACTTATGTTAGCCACTGCCGCAGCTGATTGTAGCAGTGAGCGATTCAAAGATTTTTCTTTTAAATCTGACGATGAATATCGAGAGTTTACCATTGCAGCTTGGTTACATGATTGCGGAAAAATAATCACCCCTGAACATATCGTTGATAAAGGCAGTAAGCTCGAAACTATTTATAACCGTATTCATGAAGTGAGAATGCGCTTTGAAGTATTATGGCGCGATGCTGAAATAAACTATTATCAAGCAATTATTGAGCAACCAGATCAACAACCGTCCTTACAGGAATCTCTTTTAGCTCATCAAGCACAATTAAGCCAAGACTTTGCCTTTGTTGCCAATGCTAACGTTGGTGGTGAATTTATGGCTAATGAAAAAGTGGAGCGTTTGCAGCGAATCGGCCAAACAACCTGGCAACGTCACTTTGATGATAGTCTTGGTTTGTCCCCTGTTGAAGAGTTACATCTAGCAGAACATGCTAGCCAACAAAAAACTGCCTCTTCAACAACGTTACCGGTTACCGAGCAGCTTTTAACTGATAAAGCTGAACATAT
>PJEL010002528.1_pt1 | contig 16608 bp, 21 predicted proteins | sample 1853271 | NCBI WGS metagenome assembly PJEL01 (sample SAMN08108733, study PRJNA415343) | Invertebrate metagenome, whole genome shotgun sequencing project. | host: Globobulimina | place: Sweden: Gullmar Fjord | collected 2015-08
ACAGGCGGAGACGTTGTAATTAGTCCGGCAGTTGTTGTACCAGCATCAAATTCAATTGATGTAGAAAACTACTCAATTCAGATTGAAGAAGCTAAAGACGCGGGTTTAATCTCAGTTGCTTATACTGCTAGTGCTGCTCCATTAGTAACAGACAACACAACCGGTACTGCTGCAACTGACTATACTCTTGCTGCGGTAACTGATGTAGCTACGGCTGCTAATGCGATTGCAACACTTTCAGCAATAATCAACGAACTATCGGATAAACTCAATGCAGCTTTAGCTAGATCCGCTAAACTTCAGTAATTAACCTTACTCTCCTGCTTAGTTAGAGGGGAGTCATTTTTATTCGAGGCTGAATGGTATAAGGAGGTGTTCATGTCCACGTTATTAAAAAGATTTATTATATTTATATTCAGCATTTTAATTTTTACCAAATTTTTACATGCTCAACCTATTTTAGAGTGGGATGTTTCAGAAAACGCTGCATACTATCAAGTCTATTATTCAGAACACGAAGAAGTATCGAGTTTCAATAACTTAACTCCAATAAGAGCTGATACTAATTCATTGGATATAGCAACAATTGATTTTGAATGTAATAAGACTTACTACTTTAGAATCAAGGCTTGTAATGCTTGTGAACAATGCTCAGAGCCTTCAGATTCAGTATTACACAACGTTATTAACGCTGTGGTTGTACTCCCCTCTATACCTTCGGGTTTAACTCTAACTTTTTAATAGATTTTTGGGTACAATTCTATGTGTTTGGCTCTCCCATTATTCTAACATAAAGAAATGTACCCAAAACTTTTGGAGACTGTCATGAAATTAAATAAAAAAATAGTAGGGGTTATAACAAGCTTGATTACTGTTTTTGCTCTGTTTAGTGGTTTCATTGCTTTAGAGGGTAGATACAACCAAACCTACTCTATAGAACTTACTGAGCAGAAAACGGCTCAGACTTTAGATGAGGTCAAACAATCTATTATACATGTTAGACAAGAATTCAAACTTCAGTTTGCTATAGAGCGTTTACGTAGTGCTGATGATAGAGTCAAAGTTTTACGTAGAGAACTAAAACTTTATCCCGATGATACATATATTAGAGAAGATTACGAACAGGCTATAGAAGCTAAAATTCAAGCTAAAATTAAACTACAAAAATTAAGCGGAGATTAAAATGAAACTCGTCCGAATAAAAGTAGATTCAAATGCGGTAACCGATTTTGCAAATCTCTATAAAGAGTTTAAAGCCTTATCTTGGAAGAGTGATGAGGATGACCTTAAACGAAAAGAAATAGCTGAAAGCCTTGCAAAACTAAAGAAGGGTATATATGCAGAGTTTTATAAAGAGGCATTGGCTATGTTGGAACAGGGTAAAAAACGAGGCACTGAAGCTAATCAATATTTCTTAGGTAGTCTTGCTAACAATATAGATACCGAATTTACAAAGAAAATAGCTAAAAAAGACTATCCCTCATGGACTTCAATATTTGATGATATGATAAGATGGCATGATGATTCTAAAAAATATAAGGCAAGTAAGGGGTATAAACCAGCTATTAAGAAAGCCTTTGAACAAGTATATGGCAAGGGGTCTTGGCAACAAGCTATAGATGCTAACAAGAAGATACGTTAGGGGGAAGTAATGCAATATGTTACTATTAAAGCTGAATCTGATAAAGACTTTGATATAAGAAAACTCGAACGTGTTCAACCTCTTGACTACTTAGATAAGGGTACAGCTATAGTTATATTAAGTGGGCCTTATAAGGGTGAAGTGGTAAAGACTATTAAAGAAAAAGATCAAAACGGACAACCAATTAACGTATTTAGAGTTAAGTACTTACAGAAATACAAATCTAAACAGTGGGTAGACGTTAAACCTAGGATAGCTGACATTAACTATAGCGGTATAGCTCTTTTATGAGAGGTAAGTAATGAAATATGTTACCATAGCTAAACTTAATCCCGGTACTATACGTAAGCACTTGAGTAGAGACATACCACCTAACATAAGCTTAGTTAAACAGGCTAGAGTGTTAGAACGTGTACTCAACTCCCCTTCCGGTGAGAAGATACTTACTGATACTAACACTTCCAGTTTTCAAGACACGTTGTGGAAACGTATATTCTCTCAACTTAAGCTTAATGACAGTCTAATACCTATACTTAGAGCCAACTTCTACAAGTTAAGTACCGGTGTTGACAAACATTGGCAAAGGAAGAAACTTAACCATAAACAAATAGTCTATGAGAAACTTTAAAGTTCAAATTATAATAAGGCCTGAAAGGAGTGGTAATGAAACTTGTTAAAATAAAAGCTAGTCCTTATAAATTCATAGGGCCTTGTGACAGAGTAAGAAATAAAAGCGAAGAGAACGAACAGTTCTGGCATGAAATGATGAAAAATAAGAAAAAGATATCCATGAAGAAGTTTGCTGGTCTCGCTGATACAGAAGCTATGTTAGATGAGGGTGAAACGTTGAAAGATTATGTTAATGATAATACCGATGTTGAATTCTATAGCAGCAATTGGGGTAAGAAGAAAGCTGTATTTCTACAAACTTCTGGTTTTGAATTCATATTCGTTAAATAAAGGAGTGGTGATGGAATATGTAAAAATCAAATCAGGTAATAAAGAACTTTGTTTCACTTGGTTTAAGAAATATTTATTTGGGGAAGAGTTTAAAAAAGATGAGACTAACACTAAAGATGAAGATGTATTATGGGAGATTCTAAAGGAGTTTAAAAAAGGTAAGTGGGACGGGAAGAAGAAACCTAAGAACGTGGTAACTGCTTTAGAAAAGCTCAAAACATGTCAACCTTACTATAAAGATTTGCTCACTCCTAAAAACAAATATCTTTATAGGGCTATTGTAATTAAGCCTACTAATCTTAAGAAGTTCTATAACAAAATAAAGGATCAAAAACCAAAAATAAATAAACATAAATCAGCACAAAGGGAAGGTCTTGCTGCTTATGATTATGAATACGTGCCTAGAAGTTATGTTCAAAGTTGGACTACTACTTTAGATAAAGCTTATGATTTTATTAGTAAATATATTGAGACTACTGATTTTGAAATGTCTGATACTATTATAGTAATAATCAAAGTTAAAACCGATTCTTCCTTTTTTGCAAACACAAAACTTACGGAGAAAATTGGTAAAGAAGTTAATATTCCTAGGGAAGAGGAAGTACTTAGGTTAGGTAGTGGAATAAAATCTAAAATTTATGTTTCTAAAATGAGAACAGATGACTTGATAAAAAATAAAGGTAAGCTACCTCCCTCTAAAATAGAAAAAGTAAAAAAGAAAAAACCTAGTGTTGCTGATCATGACAGTGCTATAGAATTTTATACTAACCAGCTTCAAAATTCAATTAAAAGACTTAAAGAAACGTTGGATAGTGGTAATTACACTAAATTAGAAATATACGATCGTAAAGAAAGAATTCAAAATCATAAGGATCAAATTAAGAAACATGAAGATGCAAAAAACTTAATTTTAAATAAGTAAGGAGTTAATATGAAGTATGTAAAACTACGAGCTAAACTTGATCAAGTAAAAATTAGAAAAATACTAAAAAAGGGTGTTGATATTGACTTAGCTAATGGTGATTTAAGTTTAGAAACATATACATTAGCGCCTAAAGACAGTAAAGTTTATGTTAAAAAGAGTGTTAAGTCTTTTGCCGATGAAATTTGGAGAAGAGTGTTTTCAGGTCATGAAGAGTCTGAACAATTCACTGAAGAGGATATTAAGAAGCTTAAAAACAACTTCTATGGCATGATGAAACCCGTTGAGAAGATGTGGAGAAGAGAGAAGGCTAATGCTCAGAATGATGTTTATATAAAGTTATAAGGAGAATCAATGCCAAATGAAATAATAGATGAAGTGGTTAAGGATACAGACCTGTCTAAAAAAGAAGCTGAAGCACTCTGGGATAAAGCCGCTAAACAAGCTGAGAAGTCAGATAAAACTCCTAGCTATGGCTATATCATGACTATTTTCAAATCCATGCTTGGCAAGTCTAACGTAAAGAAGTTAGGGTGGAAAGCTGGTGTTAAAATGGTTAAAATTAAGACTAAGAGGTAATTATGGCTGGAAGAGATAAAGAGCGTAAAGCTCAGGATATCTTATATTGGTATTATTATAACAAAACTATTAAGCGTAAAAATTCTTATACTATAATTCCTAATATAAAACTTTTTGGTTGGGAAGATGATTTAATTGTAGTCAGTAAAACTGGCTTAATCACCTCAATTGAAATAAAGAACTCAAGACAAGACTTTCTTAACGAGTTTAAATACAAAAGAAAATCTTATAGTACTAATCGAAATAAATATAAAACTCCTAATCGTAATGAATATAAAAACGATTTTCATAGTCGTAATAAGTATAGAAGTACGGGTTTGAAAGAATATAAATACAGTGTTTTAGAATCAAGTTTTAAACCTGAACCTAAATCATTGGCTTACACTCCTAACTATTTCTATATAGCTGTTACGGGTAAGTTTCTAAAGCTCCGAGAGATACCTAATTATGTTGGCTTGATTCATATTAAGAAAACTAAGATTAAGCTTACAAATAAATCTTTTTTTAATATAATCCCTTATTCAGATGGAAACTCGTATACTGTTAAAATTATAAGAAAAGCTGAGAAATTACACAAGCAAAAGATTACTGACAGGAATAGAGACTACATAACAAATGGTTTGAGTATAAGGTTTTGGAACTCAAGACTAGGGAGGTAGGCTTATGGCTATGAATAGTTACGGTAGAGAACTAACACATAGAGAAATAGATAACAGATTTCATCGAACTTTTGTAGGTGGTTTGTGGGAAGAGCTAGGAAAATTACAGTTATCATTTCTTATTGAACAAGGTCTTAAATGTGAAGACAAGGTACTTGACATAGGTTGTGGATGTCTTCGCGGAGGTATTAAACTAATTGATTATTTAAATGTCGGTAACTATTACGGTATCGATTGTAATTCAAGTTTAATAAAAGCCGGTGAAATCGAAGTTAAAAACCTAGATCTATGTTATAAAAAACCTAATCTTCTTCAAAACAATAATTTCGAATTTAGAAAATTCAATATTAAGTTTGATTACATGTTCTCATGCTCTTTATTTACTCATTTAACTGAATATTACATTACCCTCTGTCTAGGTAAAGCTAGACAGTGTTTGACACCTAAAGGTTCTTACTATTCTACGTTCTTTAAAGCTCCTTATGATGGATGTAAAGCTAAGCTTTATCAATATGACTATATTTACAGTTATAAAGATAAAGACCCTTATCACTACTCAATAAAAGAAATAAGTTATTTAGCGGAATTTGCTAAGTTACAGACTTATTATATTGGAGACTGGCAACACCCCCGCAATCAAAAAATGATTAGGTTTACGTTATAATAATTAGATCTAACTTCTCAGTTTAATATTAGAGGTGATTATGCCTACTTATCAAAATAATTCTAATTTAGATGTAGATATTGTTGAAATAGGGTTACATCTTAGAGCTAAAGAAATAGCGAGTAGTATCTTAGTTATACCTGAAACTCTACTCTCAACTAAATACGCTAATCTAGGAGTAATTCAAACAGATATTCATCCCTGTTATAACCCTATAATTGCCGAACATGGTATTGTATTCACTGCTCCGGGTGATGAACAAGAAGTTGTGCTTAACGTTATGGAAACTAATTATGTTGAAGTCTGCTATTCTACCACAATAGTCTTAGTCTTCTTACAAGCTAAAACAAATGAACCACCGATTAGAGTCGGGGCTACTGATATGTTAAGGCTTAGAACGACATATAGAGTTGAAAAATTAATATTTGTTCCCGATTGTCAAGGTGAATTACTAGTTATAGAATATAAAGACCATATTAAATACGATAGATGGACAAGAGGTAGTTTTACTCTTGAATCTAATGTAGATTAATGCTTAGAGGTGAATAATGACAGTCTACACATTTCCAAGAGGGGGTAGTTTACCCCAACAAAATTTATTAGTAAACCAAACACATAATGCGCAGTGTTGTGGCAGTGGAACTCTTACCACGCCTGTAAATGGTATGAGACAGGAAGTTGACAGTATTTGGTACACTTATCACTTATCTATTGATGAATGGATAAGTGATGAAAAAGAAACACTTATTTTCAATAAAACTGGGGGTGCTAACGGAACGTTATTAAGAATAGGTGAAGTTAAAGGAGATAAAGCCAAATACATAGTGCTAAGTAAAGCTAGAATAATGAGAATAACGACTATAGCCGGTTCGGGTCTAGTTGATAAAGAGTTAGAAATCTTGGTAAACAATTCTCCGGTTTTTAGCTTTAACTTAGCTTCATTAACCTATATTAACTCAGATGTAGCTCCTATAGATTTAACAGCTAATAATGAGATTCAAATCAATGTAAAATTCGATGTTGCTCAACCTATTTTTAACGTCGTAGCGACTTTAAGTATAGGTTGGTTACTGTAAGTAGACAGATATTAGATATTAGATAGTAGGCATTAATAAACTCAAAATTAACCTTTTTTTATGGAGACTTATTAATGGAAACTTTTAATGTTAGAAATCCTTCTATAGCTACAACTTTTCATATACAAGATATGGGTCAGGACATTCCAGGTAACAGTACTGTTGACCTCATGCCCTTAGTTACTGACCCTTTAGAAATAGTTAACTCTCAGAATTTACATGCAGCAATTCAAGCAGGTCACTTAATTCGAGATAGAGGTGGTGATGTTGCTTATAATGTTGCTTACGATGATTTAGTGTATGGTCAAGAAGCTCCGCACCAGATTTCTTCATCTTGGGCTAGATCAATAGCTTTACTTTCTAAATCCTGGGCTGATACTGCTTATTCTAATGCTGATGTAGCACAGTCTTATGCTGCTGTGGTAGACAGTGAAGCTGAAATAGCTGTATCTTTAGCTCGTATTAATAACAGTTATGCTAGTGATAACGATACTCGTATAACATCTACAATCAGTGAAGGTGATATTGCTATCTCAATTGCTAGACATGGAGACAGTCTTGCTACAAGCAACGAAAGCCTTGTAGAAGGTAATATCATTAACATCTATAATAATAGTTTAGCTGCTAGTGAAGCTCGTTCCATGGCTAAACTTGCTGATGTTAGTCAATCAGCGTCTATAGCTGTTGTAGCGGACAGTGTAGCTGATTTAGCGGAAGGTAAAGCCTCTAACGCTGATAGTGTTGCTGAACGAGCAGCATCTCTAGCTAGAGTAGCTATAGAAACCAGTGATATTAGTGAAGCAGCTAGTTTAGGTCAAAGAGGTGTTAGTATAGCTCTTCTCGCTGAACTCGAGGCCAGTCAAGCACTTAGTCTAGCTGAAACAGTGGACAGTGAAACAGAAATAGCTATTTCACTAGCTCGACTCGCAGCGCCAGGTAATGACAGTGAAGCTCGATCTATAGCAGTTAGAGCAGAGTCTTTAGGTCAAGGGGCAGAGAGTCAAGGTACTTTAGATAACAGTATAGCAGATCTAGGTTTAAGTCTGGGTTACAGTGGTGATAGTTTAGCTGATCGTTCTGAATCTATAGCCAGATTAGCTCAGTCAATAGCTAGATCAAATGAGAGTCAGGGACTTTTAGATAACAGTTTAGGTGATTACGGTATTAGCCTGGCTCGTATTGCTGAATCAACGGCTACAGTAGCTAACACGCCTAGACGTACTATTTCGGGTTCTGAACCTTCATCTCCTACTACTGGTGATGAGTGGTTCCCGACTGATGACGATAGTTGGTACACATATGACGGTACTGATTGGATTAGTAACTACAAATTTCCTGTTACTTTTAACAGTAGAGGTAATATTGATGGTGGGTTGTTATCTTTAGGTGAGACTTTTGACCTGGATAGCGGTTATCCACTCTATAAAGATAGTCAATTAGTCGGTATAGCCGCTCAAGCTTCAGGTGGTAACACTACTAAGGGTTTTGAAGTGAGAAGAAACGGAGTTGTTACCAGTTTAAAAGCATTTAGTCTAACTGCTCTAGCTTACAATGAAACTTCAGTTGGAGTTAATTTAAACGCCAGTGACTTTCTTAATTTACATTGTGTTTCAGCCGGTAGTAGTGTTGCTAATCCTATTGTAACTCTTTTCCTTGCTTGGAGAAGGTAAGGAGATGTTATGACATTTCAAGTTAGAAGGCCAGGTTCAACCGATTTTTGGATTAATGACTTGTCTCAAGAAATAGTTGCAGGTGAAACAATAGACTTACTATACTTACACAGTTCTTTAGACTTGTCTTCTTCTTTTGATTTAGTTACTGCTATTCAAATAGGTAATCTTATTAGAGTTAAATCTAGTAGCGATGTGCCTATAGCTCAAGCTTTTCAAGACTTGTTTTTACCTAAAGCTATACCTGATATCTCAGCTTCCGCAGCGGAAAGTGAAGCTGAATGGAATAAATCTAATGCTATTCACACAGATTCAGTTGCAGAACGAGCACAGTCACTAGGTCGTATTAAGTATAGTTATGCTCATAGTGAAGCTGACTGGGGTACTTCAATAGCTCGTAGGGCTAACTCTTTAGCTGATTATCAAGCCAATATTTTTAATAATGAAGAACTACCTCCTTCTATAGGTGGAGGTATTTGGTTTAATGACGGTATTTTTCCCTATATTCATAATCCGTTTTTTGATAAATGGCTTAGCGTAACACATTATACGTTTTTGTATAACTATAACGGTCCTTGTGATAATGTTTATTTAGGTATTGGAACTTCTCATCAAGCCGATGTTGGTTATTATATGAGAAATGCCGGTATTATTTTAGGTGTTTGGACAAGAATACTTCCAGGCAGCGTCAATTTAACTAAAACTTTTGAACTTCATGATGATGTAGGTACAGTACTTTATTCATGGTCTATGCCTAATGATTATATAGTCTCGGTATTTCCTATAGCTATTGAAATACCTGCTGGTACTATATTAAGAATTTTTTGTACTAGTGAAGGAGGTAAAGTTACAGATCCTCTTGTTAGTTTAGAAATTGCTTGGGAATACTTAGGTCCATTGGGTTAAAGGTTAAAGGAGAGTTATGCAAACCTATATAGTGAAGAATAACAATGATTCAATTGTTAAAATTAAAGATTTACATGATTTAAGTATTCCGGCTAACGGTGAATTAGATTTAAGTGATCATAATCCCTATACTATAAGCCAGTCTAGTAACTTAAAAGGCTTGGTTGCTGACTCAACTTTAACTGTTTATGATGGTAATTCTGATCTTTCATCGAGTAATGGCCTCTACCACTTAAAGTTTCTTACCGAGTATGAGTTGAGAAAGACTTATACTTTACCTGGAACTAAGGATTTGAGAATTAGTTTAAACGGTAAACAAGACCCTTTTATTGAGGTTAATGCTAGTTCTTACACTCTAGTTCAGTCATTTATGTATAGAGGATCTAGTTTCGTAGGTAGTTTTACCGGTATTAAAATCTTAGCTCACATTACTAGAGAAGGTGAGAATGGTGATATAAGGCTTGTTAACTCATCTAATGGTGATGTTATTACCAGTATCACCAATATTAATAGCTTAACATTTCAAATTTACAGTTCAACTATTTTAAATAACATACCTATTAATGATGCTGTTCTCGAACTTCAGGGTAAGACTAGTCTTAGATTGAGAATGAGTGAGTTGTTGCTGTATTACTGATCAATGATCAAGACTCAAGACTCAAGGAGAATTTATGTCTGATTTATATAAATATAAGGTTTGGTGTGAGGATGAAAGTATTTGGGTAGAAACTGATTACAGAGAATCTTCCCCTACTACATGTCCTAATAATAATTCTCATACCATTACAACAAGTAAAACAGTTAGTATTAATACTATACCTCTAGATGAAAAACGGGCTATTGATGGTAAACTTATGACTCACCAAACACCCCGTAAAAGAGGTACTAAAACTGTATTTATGGGCGTTGATGACCAAGCATCTAACGCCCTCCTCATAGGAAGTGGGGACAACGAGTTTAAACTACATCATGAAATCGGTGATGCTCTAACTCATGTTATTATTGCCGAAGCTAATATGGTAGTAGAGTTAAACGAAAGTTGGTTATATTCTTCAACACTAACATGTTTAAACGCTAGAAATGATGATATTAGTGTTGAGTTTATCCCTAGAGTTGTTGACTATGGGTACGTTGGTGTTAACACCGAAGAATTTAGCGGTTCAGGTCTTAATGACCTTACTTCTTCCGGTACTTATTCAGGTACTAGTTCTAAAGATTATAGAGTTAGGATAGTGAGTACCAGTCCCGACGTTTTTAAATGGAGTGATGACGGTGGTGAAACTTGGGGAGAGGACGTTGGTATTACAGGATCTATTCAAGAACTTGAGTTAGATGTTAATATAGCGTTTAACGCCACTACTGGACATACTTTAGAAGACGAATGGCGAATTAAAGCCGTTAAACCCGACCCTCCTTACAGGAACTGGAACAACTATCTAGTAGTTCCTGATAGTCTAGGCGCTGGTTACGGTAGTTTAATTGACGTTTTTAACGACGTATCCAGTCCTCATTTAATAACTAGTTTTAATAATAATAAATATGGCGGACTTGTATACGCACCGGATAAAGAAGATAGTAGTACCGGTGAACTTAAACCACCACAAGGTTGTTTCTTCGACGCTAATTTTAACACGGAAACCGGTCTTTACGAAGACATAACTCCTAACCTAACTGCTACTGGTAGGTTTTCAATGTTTACATATCCTATAACCCTACCCGGTACTAACTTCATACAAAAAATGCCGTTACTTGGTAATGTTATACGTTACTTAGGTAGTCATGATATTGAACAGATAGGGCATGGTGTTAGAATGGTAGTTACTATTAATACTAAATCCCCAGATCATGACTGGTGGTGTTGTTTCGATATCTCAGTTTTTAGGAAACGTATATAATGATTAACATACAAAACTTTCAACCATTAATTAAATTCATCGGAGATATTTATCTTAGTAAATATCCGCTTTTCATTCAATATAAACCTAAACAACACAATGTTAAGGGATTAAAAACAGAACTTATTAGACAAATTGTTAAAAAAGGCGATATTCTCTTCCGCAGGTACAACAACTATCTAAACACTAGACTAACTCCAGGTTACTGGGGTCATGTCGGCGGATGTACAGGTAAAGAAGACTATGTTATAGACAACCACAGTGTAAAACAAGTACCTACTATTGTACACGCTATAGGTAGAGGAGTTGTAAAAGAAACGGTTCTCGACTTTTGTCGTACTGACAGCATAGCTATACTTAGACTTGATCTTAGTGAAGACCAACTTCAAGTCTTCACTAACAAATTAAACAGTCTGATAGGCAAGCCTTACGACTACAGTTTTAAATCGGGGAACGATAATTACTATTGTACTGAACTTATTAACACATGTCTAAACAACAAGTTCAAAAACTACACTACAGTTTACGGACTCAAAACTCTTTTACCAGACAGTATTTATCATAACAACATTAAGTATATATTTTATGAGGCTAGACATTAATGAAAATTCTGATTCTCGATTTGATCATGTACAACAAGTCTCGTTCGTTGTACAACAAACTAATTCAACCTTATTTCGCGTCACACATGCCTAAACTTATTAAATTTTGGCTTAGTTCTCACGATGTTAAATTAATGGTTTTAACTTCCACCCCTAGAATTAAAGACCTACCTGATGAAGTTAGTTTAGTTTTCATTCAAACTTATACAATGAATTATTACTTAGCTCAGGCTATATCTAAGTACTATAGATCTAAAAATATTATTACAGTAATTGGCGGACCTCACACGTTGTCTTACCCAACAAATCCGGTGTTTACCGTAACGTTGTTAAAAACTAGTAGGTCTAGCTTGTTTTATCTAATGAGATCGTTACGTAATATACAACATAATCAGGAAATAGTATTAACAACTAATTCCAGTTTAGAGTCGGTGGTGCTTGAGTCTGAGTCTAAGTTTATACTTGGTAAGTTAGTTACTTATATAACTAGTCAGGGTTGTGACAACCGTTGTTCTTTCTGTAGAGAGTTGTCTTACACAGATCTTAGTCACGACTTGTACCAAGATTTAGTTACGTTACTAAGTCTAACAAAGCCGGTAGTACTGTTTTTTCACGACGCTAACCTGTCTAACAACCTTAACAAGCTGTTAGACAGCCTTACCAGAGCCTATGAGTACGTTGAGAGCCTCGGTAAGGGCGTTAATGAGCTTAACATCATTTTAGAACTAGAAGTTGAAAAAATCACTAGTACTACTAGTAATAGCATGAAATTATTAGGCCTTAAATCGGTCAGTAGTGGCGTTGAGACGTTCCATAGAGGCCTTAAGAGGGGTCGTAGAGAGCTTACCGGAAAATTTCAGTATATTTCACCTAAAAATAAAATGATTAGTACTAGTAAAAATATAAACAAAATAGTAAAAAATATACCTAATTTACAACTTAATATGTTATTTGGATTAGATAATGACTGTAGAGAACTTGAAAACAAAGACAATATTTTTGATTTAACTAAAGAGTTTATTCGTCGTACACCTAAAGCTTATATTAACTTTCAAACATTAACTTCATTCGGTAACAACACTAGGTTAAGTCAGCAACTTATTTCTCAAGGTAGAATTATTAACGTACCTTATAACTTGTTAGATGGTTATCGATTAAGTAATATAGTTTTAGACTGTGACCCTATACTGTTCTATTCTAAATACGCTGAACTTATTAAATATGCTAGCAGCTTACGTGTTGGATTAAAACGAGTTGCATTAGTAAATGATAAATATACTAGACTTTATTACTTATTGAAACTTAGATCTGAACGTAATAGTTACAATCATTTCATTAACATAGTCAATAAATTGAAAACCGATACTAGTTTTTACAACTTTTTAACTGGTAAATCTAAGACCGTTCCCAGGTGGTTAAAGGCTGAAGTCGAGCCTAGTTTAGGAGAGTTTTCTCTTTTCGCATAATTCCTATGTTATACATAGGGGGAGGTTTTTACCTATTTTTAACGGCCTTACCACCCCCTGTAGAGGTATCTACTACTACTCTACATATGCTTAACCTATACCCGTAAGGGCTTAAAAAAGTACTAAAATGTCATTTAGGAGGAATGTATGTTCAGTTTCAATAGTGCAAAAATAAGTGCAAATTATACAGGCAGGCATGATTTATCATCTAATGTTCATACCACAACTTATCAACAAGGTACTAATTTTCAAACAGAAATGTTAGAAGGTTTTGTAGATGACGCTAACGAAGAAGCTATCCGCAGTTTATATAACGAAATTTATTACTACGACGGAGTAAGTGGACCTGCTGCTGATATAAAATCAACTCTCCCCTGGAGTGACTATTCTCTTTTAGGTGTAACAGATAAATCTATTACTAATACTTGTGAAGAATGTCTTAACGAACTTGACATTGAATCACTAATGATTAAACTTAGCTTAAATTACTTAATCCAAGGTATTACAGTAGGTAGTTTAATTTTTAATAAACAGCGCGGTATATTTACTGACTTGTTAATGCATGACATTAACAGTTTAGAGATAACACCGATACCCTTAGTAGGTTACGATCCTAAGATAGACTTGAAAGTCACTCCCGAATTTAAAAAGTTTCTTAGCAGTAAAGATGAACGTGACAGAGAAGCATTTAAAGAAATTAGTCCTGAACTAGTTGCTAAAATGTCTAAAGGGTCTACAGTACCCCTTGAACCTATCTCTACACTCTTTATCTCTAAGTCTTACATACCTAACGCTCCTTACATGTCATATTTTACTAGAGTACTTCCAATCTGGCTTATTGAAAAAGCGTTAATGCGCGGAACTATTATCGGAGCATGGAAAAGACAGCGTTCTATTTTACATGTCATTGCAGGTTCAGAAGATTGGGAACCTTCAAACGAACAGCTTCAAGCAATAACACAACTCTTTATAGGGGCAGATCAAGACCCTCAAGGATCAGTAGTAGTTACTAGACAAGGAATTGAAAGTCAAGAGGTTCGTGACGGTTCAAACTTTTGGAAAGTAAGTGACGAATGGGATATATTTGCTAATGCTAAGATGAGGGCGTTAGGTATTAATGAAGCGATATTAGCGGGTGATGCAACATATAATAACACGGAGTCAGCCATTTCTCTTCTGCTTGAAGACTTGTTAAACTTCAGAGAGTTCATGACTAGAGAGATTATCTATAATAAAGTGTTTTTAACGCTAGCTAAGTACCATGGATGGAAACCTAGAACACAAGCCGAATTAAAACATAATGTTCGTCTAGATTCTAAGTCAAGAAAAACTAAAACCAACATTTATAGCTTTAAGAACGTTGCTAACGCTAGCAACTACCTTATACCGACTATTAGTTGGAATAAAGAACTTACTAACACTGCTGACGACACACTTTTTGAAAGATTATCTGCTTTAGAAGAAAAAGGCTTTGTCATACCTTTAAATATGTACGCCAGCGCTACAGGAGTTAGTACTGAAGATATACTTGATTCAATACCACATGACATTGAACTTAGAACTAAACTTAAGAAGTACAAGTCTCTACTAGAAGTTAAAGACTTAGATAACGAAAGTGAAGACAACATGTTCTCTACATTAAAAGATTTAAGTGACGCTGATAGGGAATTTATTAAATCTATGCCTACTGAAGTTAAACTAACGTCTAACGCTGCTGAAAATATAGTTGATAGCATTTAAAAAACGTCTACCCCGGACAACACTCAACCAATAATAAAAATATGTAACGATCTATACTGTATGTAGACGTGTTTAACAATGGTGTACATACCTCTATGCAAGAATTAAGAGAATAACTAGCATATTTTCACCTATTGTCGGGGGTCGATACCAAATTATTAAAAAGTTATGAACTGTGATAACAGCCTTAACCACTTAATTAAGCTTCTTTATTCATCAATTATTAATTTTAGTGCTAAACTAAATTCTGTTTTTATGTTACACTTAATAATTATGAACCTGTACGGTACAACACCCGCACTACTAAAAAAAAATAACAGTCTTAATTTACACGTAGAGGTACTCTACATCTCTGTACATAGTCTTAAATCGTATGTTAAGAAAAAAACATTAATTTTTCACCTGTTGTCGGGGGTTGATACCGAATTATTTAATAATTAAAAGCTCATTACACAGCCTTAAAGCTTAGGTTAAGAACCTTTATTAATTTTAGTACTAAAATAATAATAATAATATGAGTTTTGAGTTATGAACCCCAACTACTAAAAGCTTAAATAGTGTTTAATAACACGTCCTCTATGCAAGCGAGAGTTAAGAGAAAACATTATTTTCTCACTTGTCATAGGTTATGAATTATTTAAAGAAAAGAGATAGATATGTTATGTAAGCATTGTAAGCTACTATCTATAACTAAAGATCCTGTATTAATAAAATATTTAAACAATATTAAATGTAATTTAAATACTCAGAATATTGAATTAAAGACTAATTCTTTCGTTAGTACTGAAGTTACAGACTTATTAAAAAGTAATTTTGTAATTGTTATTATAGATGACAATATAGAAGCATTAAAAATTATTACTAAACCAATAATTTTCTTATCCAGTAATTCAATGTTATTATCTAAAGCTTACAGTTTAGGAGCCAATGACTTTCTAGTAAAACCTTTAAACTACAATTTATTTAGTTATAAACTTAATCTCTTTCTTAACAGTCAGTGTAATGAGGTTAGTATTAAAGAACAGGTTAAATTAAAACAAAAAATTAGAGACGAGTTTAACATGGCTCTATCTAACAGTAAAGTACTTAATGAACTAGTTAAACTTAAGGATATTAATTATGAAGAGAATTAAAATACTAGGTTCTACGTATCAGGAAGATAAAGTAATAACATTATACAAAAGAGAAATACTTACGGGTAAAGATAAGAACGGTGTTGAACGCCGTAAGATAGATATTAGTGATGTAATGGGTGGTAAGCATTTCATAGATTTAACTTGGTTAGGTCAAGCTGCTGATAAGTTATACATAAGTAAAGATATTAACGACTATGTAGTAGTACCAGTTGGTATCATAACCAGTGACATACCTAACCGTAACAGTCAAGCCTTTCCACTTAAGTCGTTAGTAGACTTCGACATAGAACAAGGACAGATTAGATATAAAACGTTTTTAGGTAAGCCGACGTTTATAGAACACCAGTCAGAAGATATAGAACAGAGTAAAGGAGTTAACTTCGACTCTTCATTACTACCAATTCCAAAATACGGCATCGCCAAATTAAAAGTGTTATCAGGATTTGACAGAAGTAAAGACCAGGGATTAGTCCGTACTATACTTAACGGTAGTCGTAACGCTTACTCCATGGGTGCTACTGTTAGTTACTTCACTTGTTCAGTGTGTTGCGGAGTACTAGGACCTGGTGTTAATAGAACTTGTACTTGTCAAGGTTTAGATTACACAGATTTAAGAGGTTGGGGTAACGTCATTACTAAAGAAGGTAAATCTAATATACAGTACCTTGAAGCTGGAGATCCCGTATTCGTA
>PJEL010002529.1_pt1 | contig 16607 bp, 14 predicted proteins | sample 1853271 | NCBI WGS metagenome assembly PJEL01 (sample SAMN08108733, study PRJNA415343) | Invertebrate metagenome, whole genome shotgun sequencing project. | host: Globobulimina | place: Sweden: Gullmar Fjord | collected 2015-08
CAATATCATATGGGAAATCTTGATTTAGCCAGAGAACAAAGGGACGCAGTTCAAAAAGCAATGGATAAAGCTGATTCTCTTGAAGAGGTTATAGTTAAAGCGATAAAGACTGAGATTAAACCAGATAATATGATTGACTTTCCAGGTCCTGTTTGGAATGCTGAACAACAGGAGTATCTAAAAGAAGCGGATGTTGGTGGCTCTGTAGTTCGTGATGGTATGGCTAAACTTCATAAGGGCGAACATATATTTACAAGATCACAAGTAGATAAAGTAATGATGGCCCAAGTCGAACGTCAAAAGACTATAGATGCTATGATGTCTGATAAAGAAGGTGTTAGTGTAGGTATTGGTGGTATCCTTGGTAAAGTACTACTTGGTGATTGGAAAGGTGCCAGTACAGACGCTGCAGGTTCTATAGACTATAAAGCAAGACAGTTTGGCAATAGAAGTATTACAAACGAATTAGATGAAGTTAAACAAAAAGCAGAAGCAAAGAAAGTACATGGTTACTTTGGTACTATGATCCATTGGTTAAAAGAGATTGATGATAACACCGAATCATTAGACGATAATGGTAAAGGTATGAAATCTAAGAAACCTAAAGGTGGCATGCTTAAGAAGATTATGAGTATGGTTGGTGGTGGTATGGCCGGTATGGGAAAATTCTTACCGTTATTATTACCATTACTTATAGGTGGATTAGGTGGTGGAGCAATGGGTGGATTAGGCATGGGCGCATTAGGTGCCGGAGCCTTAGGTTTAATGGCTGCCCCAGGATTGATGATGCAAGGTGCCGGTAAAGTTGTTGGTGCTGGTGCTAAAGGTGTTGGAGGTCTTGCTAGAATGGGTGCTGATAAAATGGGCATGCACTCTAGATTTGGTGGTAGTCTTGAAACTGCTCGTAAAGTAGGTGGTAAGACAAGTAAAATTGCTGGTGTGAAAGCAATGGGAAAAACTGCTATGCGAGGATTCGGTAGAGTTGCATTACCATTATCAATAGCATTAGGTGCAGTTGATATCGTAACTGATGTTATTAAAGGTTGGAAGGATGGTGGAATAGGTGGTGCTATTAAAGGTATGTTTACACCTGGAGAAGGAGGCATCATGTCTGCTTTTAAAGGGATGGGTAAATATGCAGCAATGGGAGCAGGTATTGGTCTTATTGGTGGTCCTCCTGGTGTTCTTCTTGGTGCAACAATCGGTAGTGCTGTTGGTGGTTTCGCTGGATTATTAGGTGAAGATAATATTGGTAAAATTACAGATGTTATTAAAACATTAACTGGTGGAAAATTGATAGCTGGTCTATTTCCAGGTAAATATGGAAATATGTTTGCTGATAAAGCAGGGTTAACTGTTCCCATTATTGGTCCTTTTGCTGGTGGAATAATAGGTTCTGTTGTTGATGCATTTGCTGGTACATTCGGAGAAAATCCTGGTGCAAGAATAAAGAAAGGTCTTCTTGCTTTTATTCCTAATTGGGCTAGAAGATTTATGGGAATAGATGAAAAAGAAAAGACTGAAAAACAACTTGAACAGGATCAATCCCTTATTAACCATTACAGAAGTATATGTACTTCTGGAGCTTTCGCTCTATTACAGAAATCTGCTGGAAAAGATGTCGGTCAGTACGAGGCAACCTTCAAAGTTATGCAGACTCGTTCTTTTGTTGTTCCTACTCCGTCAGGAAGTAGTAAAGAATGGATGACACCGGGCGAAATAACTGAGCGTATAATAGCTCCACAAAAACAAACTATACATAAAGATTTACATAAACAAGCTGTTCGTAAATATATGCAATATAAGAGACTCGGTGATACAAAGAACATGGAAAAAGCTAAAGAGTCAATGAGTAAATATTCTTCAATGCCTGCGGATGAACAAGCTGCATTATATATGAAAGAAGCCGCTGGACCTAGTTCTATTACTGAAGAACGAGTTTTAGATAAAAAACAAGTGGATACTGGATTTGTTACTGGTGCTAGCGATGCTGTTCGTAGAGAGATGGGAACAGACCAAGTTCCAGGAAAGAAGAAAAGTATATGGCAAAGATTTAATGAACGAATGAGTGGTAGTAAAGATAGGGTTAAAGGATATATTGGTAATTCTGGATTACAAGGGAAGTTTAATGAATATAAAGAAGCTGGACAAAAGTTATTATGGCCAGGTAAAAATATTGTTACTTCCCCATTTGGTTTAAGAAAAACTGATATTGCAGGAGCATCAAAAAATCATAAAGGTGTAGATATTAGAACCGATGATGTGCAGGCCGCTGCTCCAGGGACAGTTATAAGTGAAATAGCACAATATGGTGGATTAGTTATAGATCATGGTAAAGGATTTGTAACCAGATATTTACACATGAATAGTACTGATGTCAAAAAAGGGGATACTGTAGAAGCTGGACAGAAGATAGGTATTGCTGGTAATAAAGCTCCATTTAAAATACCTAAACATCTCCATTTTGAAACACTATTAAATCGTACACCTGTCGATCCTGAATTATTTTATCATTCATCAGATAATGGATTTAGTCCATCGTATGCGGAAGATATCGTTAAGTCTAGACAATTAACTGCTAAATTATCAAATCAAGATTTAGATTTCTCTAAGTTAAAAGTTGAGAAAACAGCCGGAGGTCCTTTGGATGCTTCTCAATTTGATCCAAATTCGATTAAAAATGAATTAGCGGTTAAAATTGCAAAATCACAAGATAGAGAATCTCAAGCGATGAAAGATGCGTTTGAAAGACCGAGACAACAAGCACCTATTGTTGTTCCTGTTCCTACACCTATGCCACAATCGACTGATAATGTAAAAAGTCGAAAAACTGAATTGAGTATTGATCCTGATTTAGATAAATTTTTAAACACTATATTTTGTGATGTTGCCCATGAATTTACTAACAGATATAAGAAATATGTATATGATAGTAATATGGCACATTCGTTTACGTAATTTTGGAGGGGAGACTTAACGGTCTCCCCTTTAAATTAGTTAGGAGTTAATTATGACAACAGGTGATGTAAACACTACAAAAGAACAATTAGCAATAAAGGGTCAAAAAGTAATTAATATGGCTTCTTCTGGAATTGGAAAAACATTATTTACATTAAAAGATGCTAAAACGAATTTATTTAATGTAGGTAAACCCGTAAATTTTCCAGAAAATATAGACCCTGATCAAAGGATACGAAATCATTTAGTCTCTAAAATGAATGTTATTGATTTAATTCCTTGCGATTATATGATACCTCTTAGTAAAGCAATGAATGTTGTCGATAAAGATAATAATACTCAAGTAACAGATGCTTTTACGCCTCAAATATCATATGGAGATGCAGTAGATAAATATAGAAATATATGCAGATTATATGGATTGACAGATCATTATGGGGGATTGAGATTATACTTAACTGATGAAACGACAGCGACTGATGATTTTTCTAATTCATACCAAGATAATTTTCTACAGACAACATTAAATGCATTTACAGATATTACGAGACAAATGAGAGAAGTAGGGAGGTCTGTTACAAGTACATATGATAAGGCCGCAGGACAAGTCGTTGATTATATTGCAGATGCAGTTGGTAATACAACAGGATCAGATAAAGCAAAGAATTTAGCAGGTACTCTTGGTGAAGTATTAGCGATTGGTAATAGAATTGCATTGCCAAAATTATGGTCAGATTCGACATACCGACCTAATATGTCTGCTGTCGTTAAATTAGTTTCTCCATTTGGTCACCCTAGTGCAATTAAGGAATTTATTATTAAACCTTTAATGCATTTATTACTTATGTCATCTGCGACAACGAGAGATGGTATAACATATGGTCAATCTCCAAAATTAACAATTAAAGGATATGGTATTACACATATACCATTAGGGCATATTGCATCTATTAATTTAAGAAAAGGTGGTGCAGACACATCATATAATATATATCGTCAACCATTATCTATAGATGTATCAATTTCATTTGAAACATTAGTTGATGGTTTTGCTTGTAATAGTATAAAAGAACAACCGAACATTTTTCATACAAGCGATAGAACAGATGATATTTCTGGTAATATTGAAGCGGGAAATAGAGCATTATTTCAAACATTAGAAACTGTTGTGGCATCTCTAAAACCTGTTAAGATTAATAAGATAACAGAAGATTATAATGCAGGAACATTATTTTCAACAAATGCAGAGGGTATAATTCCTGGGGATAATGGTAAAATAGTGAGTAGATCATATCAAGAACAAACTCGAGATGATACAAAGATATTAGATAGATTGTCAAAAACATCTATTCCTGCTCGTCAAAGTGCAACTATTATTAAAGATGCTGATGAAAGTGTTCAACAACAAGCAAATGCAATTGCAGACGCTGGCGATAATACTAAAATGGCAACAAGTAGATCAACTTAAGGAATTAATATGAGTAATATATCAAATACGTATGCTTCATATATGACTCATTATCATAAATATGAACATAGGATTCAAACTTATGATAAAGCATTTAGTCATATATTAGGATTGATTAATAATGGGAAATTCATTGATTGTAATATAGACACTGAATTGAGTAAGTATCCAAAATATCCAAATATATATAAATTCTTTCAAAACACATCACAATTTCATATGTGGAACATTCAAAATGCAACTGCGGACACAGTTGAATTATTATCGAATCATATAACAAATCCAGATGTACTATTATTAAAGAAAAAATTAGATCATATACCAACTGAGATAACAAAGATTATAAATGATATATATTTGCAATATTCATACACAACAACAGTCTCTGATATATTTAATACTAAACAACATTTTCATGATTTTTCCGCAATTAAAGAGACAAGTAATTATTACAATAGTACAATAGAACTTCCATTTAATGAAAACTTTACGAAGCCGGACTCTAGTTTTATACATACATTCTTATTCGATTTCTTATTTAGACAATTATTAAAAAATACATCTAATATATCAAGCGCTTTACATGTATATTCTATTGATGTAAATGTATTCAATAATGATGTATTATTGAATACATTTAAGAATGTAATTGGTAGACTTAAAATAGATTTCTTTAATCAGGTAACAAATATTATTTTACAGAGTCTATATAAGATGAATAATATTGATCCAGATATAATCGAAGTAATATCAAAAGAATTACAAAAGAATGCAGAAACGATTATAGATCTGTTTGAAAATTATCTTACCCAAATATCAACAAATCAAATTGGTCGATTATTATATTATTTCTTGAATTTGACATATCTATCATTATCTAGTAAATTGATTTCTGATATGCATGGCAATTCCTCGTTTTTTAATTTGGATTATATTCAACAATTGGCAGCATCTGAAGATAAACAATTTGATCGTTTTATGAATAATAAATCTAGAGCTAACATTAAAAATTATCTATATTGCTCTTATTTCTATAAATTCTGGCCAATCAAATATGTAAATATATTGCCGATTATTATGGAACAATATACAAATGATATTATTAAACCTAGTGATTCATTTGCATATACACAAAATGAATTAGAGTCATTAGTTAAATTTTGTATTAATGGCAATAATTTAAATCATGAAAATATGTTACAATATTTCACAAACACTATTACACCAGATTATCTAATTAATTTAGTTAATGACGAAAAGATATATGACTTTACATATTTCTTATATCTAACTGAAATATTTGATGGTTTTACAAAATCATCACAATACGAAGACTTAGTACAATCTATTTATAGTAGTGTGTTTTTGAAATTAAGAGAATTAGGACAAGTGTCAAATGATTTCAATTGGTGTCAATGTTTTACACTATTCAATCTATTCTTCAAAACATTTTTTAGACACCAAGTATCTCAAGGACATCAATTTCAAGGGTTAGTTGGTGATTTTAAATATCATATGGAGAAAGTTTTAAGCAATGAGACAGGTGATGATAAATATGAATTTCGAATTAAGTTTGACGAAAATAAAATTAAAAGTTTATTTAGTAATGTAATTAATTCTAACATGTCGAAGATACATATATTCACAGAGAATATGTTTACGTCATCTCTAACAAATAAAATAGATGCTGATGTTTCATCGTATTTCTTACGTTAAGTATTTTCATGAAAATTTAACATTGTCTAATTATATATAGAAATAATTATCATGTATAAGTAACTTTTTTTTGGTCAGGAGGTGAATGTGGCAAACAGTTCAATCGTTCCATTTAGTAAAGGATTTACATCACAAGCTACAAGTAATTTATTAAAGACTTTTACGTCAAAATTTATTAGTGATGAATTATTTGTTGATCTTATTAATGTGAGTTTATATCCTGCTACTTTTGGATCAGTCACAGTTGGATCGAACAATTCAACGATTGAGTATCTAAGAGATTATCTTACGGATATATCAAAAGTTATTAGACCTTTGAAATTAAGTAACATGGGATCAATAATGAATAATATTGGTCTAGTTAATACATTATTTACAATTAGAGAATCGGGTTCTAATATTTTAAGTTATAACAATGTGTATCAACATGTTCCAACACAAGATGTTAATTCACAGAGACTTATTAAAAATGCTATTGATAGTCCATTAAAAAATGTCGAAGAGTTTAGACAAAAAACTGATTATATAATGAATATGATTGGTTTATATTATGAAATTTCTCATATTAAATCACATTTAGTATTGTTAGGAAATTTCGAAGATTATTCTTCTGCGAGCGATATTACACCATTCGAAGTTGCTAAGAATTGGAAAGAAGTAATTATTAATGCGTATAATGATTTATCTAAATTGCAATCTGTTAACAAAGCAGAAGCAATAAGTGATTATTTTGTTATAAGTGATAAGAAATCTTCTGACACTCTAGCGAATACGTTATTTAATTATGTATCTCAAGAATATTCTTTCTTTAGAACAGGATTTGAATTATTTGATAGATACATAGAGGGATTTGAATCAAGTTCAGTTCATTTAGTTTCCGCACCATCTAATCATGGTAAAAGTATATTCATGATTAACTTATGTCATATGATGGCTCGTATTAATGCCAATGACTTTAAGCCGAATGAATGTATTGTTTTTGTTACTCTAGAAGATGACATTTATAAATTAAGTAGACGATTTATGTCGGTCTTTGGAAACTATAAATATAATCTATTAAGACAAGTATTTAAACAATCATACGAAATTGCAAAAGCAACTGAGATATTGGATGTTAATACAACGATGGGTCTTAAAGTAAAGAGCATGTTTAAGAATTTACTTGATACAAGTATTACAGCATTAACTAACGGTAAGTTTGGTATTATAATCAAACACGCCAGTGAAAATTCTTTTTCTCCAGGTGACTTAGGAAAATTCTTTGACAGATTACAAGTAGAAGGTTGGAAGGTTAAAATGTGTTTCATGGATTATGTCGATTGTGCAAATCCAACAATTATGAAATATACGAGTATTAAAGATTACGATGTACATGGGCAGATCGTTCAAGAGTTAAGAAATTTATCTCGTGAACATAGAATCCCGATTATAACAGCAACTCAGAATGCGAAAATATCCGAGAACATGAATATGGCTATGGATAATAGTATGATTGGGGATAGTTATAAGAAAGTAAGATATACAGATTATCTTTACATGTGTCGTATGAGAAGAGATTTGACTGTGTTAGGAACTCCTGTTCTTGAACATATTATAGATCCTTCCATCCATATGGTAAATAATCAATTAACTCCAGAGATACAAAAAATATCTCAACTTATTGAAGATGTATTAATTCCATTTGAAGTAAAAATTACAAAGTCGAAAGAGTCAGGGAAAGATGTAACAAAGTTTTCCTTATTCTGTACAGACAATTTAAGAATTTATAATAATATACAAGAATTTATAGACGATGCAAAATACCTTTATCCTAATAGTAAACGATTAGAGAAAGATATTAAATCATTAACAGATTTAGCAATATCATCTGTGACAGAAGATTTTGATAGTGAACCCGAACATTATCAACAAATACCAATTCAAGACGATGAGAATCTACCAGATTTTCTCGAATAAAAAAATGCCCTCGATCAATTTAATTATTGATTGAGGGTAATAATATTTTTTTTGATCTGGAATCAATATATTGGATCATGATTAAGTTGTAAACCCTTACGCAATATATCCAGAAACAGTTGTGTTGAAACTGCCAACCTAAAACCCCTAACTTACTTACAATAGGGGGTAATAGTCGATTTTTTTATAGAATCACATTAACCATTTTTTTAAATCATTTATAGGAGATATGATTATGCTTCGTGAAACTTTGAACCTCATTAGTGAGGCTGTTGAAGAAGGCCATGGAAGAGGTGTTTCTCTGTTCATGGAAAACCTTGAAGAAGATTTAGCTAAAGAGCAAGTCTTTGAGGAAAACGGCGGCGTTGATCCAGTAATGGCCCAACTCTTTGAAGAAGCTGGCGTTGAAGTTGAAGATCTGGAAGCCATTGAAGAAATGGATGAAGAGAAAGTAGATAAAATGTTACAGGATCTCGAAACTGGAGATGACGAATAATAAAGGGTAAGATATGGATCTGAAAATAGTTTTAATGATCGTACAAGTAGTATTATTATTTATTATTGCAATAGCAAGTTTAATTTTATTGTTCCTTCGCAAGAACCAAAATAGCAAAGGCGATCAACATTTGGAGCAATTTAAAATTACATTTAAGTGTTTTGATTCAATACTATCTAATTATCAGAAGAATGTATTGAAACCTAAGATTGATGTATTAATTAAAGATCATGATTTAGATCCTAAGTCGCAGACAAATAGCCGTAAACTTTTCCTTCAAAAGAAAGAAACGCTTATTAAAGAAGCGACGAACGAAGTTTTTGCTAAGTACATAACTAGAGACGTAATAGATCAGTTAGATGTATATTACACTAGGGATGGACTTCTTCTCTTTATTATAACGTTTTTCAGGGGATAAACAATGGGTAGCTTTTTAAGTCATGTTTTCAATGATAAGGAATTAAGTGACGTTAGCACTAAGATTGATGACCTGATCGGAAGTATTCCTGTTGGAGATGAATCGTCCCCGGTGGAGAACGTCACAGGTAAATTTATTGACCAATTTCTTGAAAAAGATAAAGATGCGAAAGGTTCATCGACATCGAAACAAGAAGAACTATTTAAGAATATTGCTGTTCCTGCTGAACGTTTAGCTAGATATGCAGTGTATAAAGAAATTAATAGAAGTGTACCAATAATTAAACGTATCATAAAGGTATACACTTCTCATTTATTGCAGAAAAATCCAGTTGATGGAAGATGTATTATTTACAGAGATTCAGATAGATTAGTTGCTAAAGAGGAGAATGAAAACACTCGAAAGGAAGCTAAGAAGTTTGCAAAATCTGTTGAAAAACATTTTGATTTACCTAGGAAACTTAAAGATCTTATTATCCCTAAGAAATTATTATTTGGTGATTGTTATGTCGAAGTAGTTGATGTTAAAAAAGAATCTGAAGAATTAGATTTGTCAAAAATTAATGTCATACAAGAGATGACAAAATTAGAAACTCAGCAGAACGAAATGGTTGCGAATAAGGTTGGAGATACTCAACTTGAATTAGCGATTAGTCAAATTGCGAGAGTTCTACATGAAGTAGATAGCGGCGAAGATAATGATATTGAAAAGAAAACTGTTCGTGGTGGTGTAGCGGAAGAAGCGGAAGATGAGAAAAAAGCAGAAAAGACTGAAGAAGATATGATGAATCCGTTTCTTGATGTTATTATTAAAATTCATGAACCTATTAATATTATGGTTTTACAGAGTCGATATGGAACTAAAATTGGGTATCTTGAAATTCATAAAGATCAAAATGAAAGTTATCAGAATGTCTCACAAAACATATCTAACGTTGTTGGTAAGATTACATCTCTATCACAAAATAAAATTTCAGAACAAGATCTTATTGATAAGGTAATATCTAAAATACTTAAAACTACTCTTTTAAAATCCAATGACATGGATAAAAAGAAAGTTGATAGTGTTTTAAGATCCTTAGGCGAAGATGTTTATATATTCATCAAAAGGTTATTTATTGAGCAGAATATTGGGAATAAAGATAAATTTAATCGAATTAAAACTAGATTTATTCCTATTAATAGAATGGTATCTTTCACGGTACCATCAAATGATTATTTTCCTTATGGGGAAAGTATCATAGATCCTCTTATTTTACCATGTAAACTCTATATGTTAGCGCAGTTGTCAAATGTTATCATTAAACTCTCTCGCGCTGCTGTTGTAAGAAAGTGGGTAATCGACACCGGGTCCACACAAATGCACAGTGGTATGATACAAAAATTAAAGAGAGAACTATACAATACTAGGGTATCATTAGATGATTTATCATCTTTTAAAAGTATCCCTAAGATATTGAGTGACTTTAAGGATATGTTTATATTCTCAAAGCAAGGACAAAGACCTCTGGATGTAGAGATACAAAATCTTGGTGATCCTTCAATCAAGGTAGCAGATTTAGAAGATGCCAGAAGAGAGATTATTGCTCTTTCTGGAGTACCAGCGCCCTATCTAGGGTATATGGATGTTGTGGAGTTAAGAGAACAATTAGTACATACCAATACCACATTCGCAACGGAAATAGCGGATATGCAGGAACAGGATAATGAGTCATTGACAAAAATTGTTGATATTGTCGCAGAAATAAAAGGTAAAGAATTTAAACCTTCAGACCATATTACAATGTCTTTAATTCCTCCTGTTGTATTGATAGTTCAATTGATTGAGATGACATTGTCTTCTATTGGTAATATTGCAGGTGTCTTCACCAACTTGCAGTTACCCATCGATCCATATTTCTTTCTCGAAAAATATGTTCCGCATATTAATTGGGATGAATTTAAAGCTGCTGCTGCTAAAGATACAACTCGAACTAAGACCATTACGGATCTTGGTGGCGGTCAAGGAAATCAAGGAGGAGGAGGAATGTACTAATGATATTGTCGAGTATGGACTCTAATTATATTTTGGAGGCTGGAATGCCAGGAGAACCGGGTGCGGGGATAGACCCTTCGTCTGAGTTTCCAGAAGCTACTCCACTAAAGAAATATGAACTATTAGATAAATTAGGTAGGATGAAGAGTATTTTAAAATCTTCTAATATTTATGATAATGATTTGGATGATATTATCAGCTTTGGTTCAGAACTTTCTTATGAAACATTGCTAGCATTAACGAATTCAATTGTGGATCGTTTATCCAAATATATTGCGGGGATAAAAAATAATGAAGAAAAAGAAGAGTAGTACATTTCATTTTCTTTACGAACAAACTTCTATTGTTCCTCATAGCGAGATTAACATCTTAGAGGAGTCAAGGACTAGCGACGGAAGTCCGAAATGTATTTTTCGAGCTAGGCTACAAGAATCTAATGTCGTAAACGGAAATAAAAGAAAATATTCCCCTCTCGTCTGTGAGTCGATTACAAGTCAACTCTCCCCCAAAGCAACTTCTAGGAATCTTTTGATGGAAATTGATCATCCTATGTTTGGGGCAAGTGATCCAGCGCAACTTAAACGAAGAGCAACAGTTGTTGAGATTAAAAACTGTGGTTCTTTATTAAGAAACATTGGATATCGGAACGGCGAAATTATAGGGGAAATAGAAACATTGTCTGGCTTTAAAGGTCCGGATCTAGCCAATCTTATTCTTAAAGATCATGTAGATATTGGTTTTAGTTTAAGAGCGTTAGGGGCAGTTGAGGCAATGACAGATGGTTCTTTAATGGTAAAAACACCAATTATGCCAATTACTTATGATGTTGTAAGTAATCCTAGTCATGCGAACGCTAAAGTAATGGATTTTATTCCAGAGTCCCTGACAAGCTTTCAAGAAGATTATCAAATCATGTGTGAAGATGCAGATCTTGCTTTACTTGAAGCTGACAGGATTCATATTCCAACTGGCGTACAAAATGTTGGAATGTTTATTGAAGAAATTATTAACGAAAGATTCGAAAGTATAGTCTCTCGGGGCATTCAATTTAGAATTTAAAACATATAGTATAATATTATTTTATTATTACTGGAGGAAAATTAATTATGGAAACGTTGTTCGAAAACTACGAAAACTTCATTACGGAAAATGCTGAGGATCTTCAGGATCCAGCTGGCGCTCAGAGAATGATTGTAGATCAGAGCCTGTTTAAAAATTATGCAGACGCTTTGACTACTGGTCTCGATGAAGCTGTGCGCCCTGGTGTTCTCGCTGTTCTTGATAGACAGAGAGAAATGATCATTCAGGAAGCTGCAAATGTTCCGGCATCTACATTTGCTGCAGGTTGGACCGTATTGTCTTTTCCAATATTGGTTGATATTTATAGTGAGCCTATCATTGCAGAGCTTTGTAATGTATATACCACTAATTCACCTGTACTGTCTATTCCACGTGTAAGAATCAAATCCCAGACTAAGAGTTATGATGGAACAGTCGTTGAAGAATCTTACATTCCTACTACCAAGAAACTTATCAGAGCAAATGTTATTGAAGTAAATGCCGTACCTGGTGTTACCAATAACGTATTTACTCTTGCTACTTTATCTCCCGATAACTTGAAGATGAACAGACGTTATACTCTGGCTACTAAACTTCAGGTTACTGAGGGTGGTGGTGGTTCAACAACTATTGAAGTACCTATTTCGATTATTCCTGATTCACGTAATCAACTTTTGGGAGAGTTCTCTTTCCAAGATAGTGGTGGAGGAACTGTTGAAGGTCGTTTGAATGGTCATGTTGATTATGACAAGGGCGATTTGACTTTTAATATTACTACGAGTGGCGGAACTGCGGGTTATACATTCGCTCCTGATTTCTGTGTATTTAGTCTGCGTTTTGTTCCTGTAGCAACAATGAACGGTAGAACTAAAGTTGTTGTTGAGACAGAAATGACGGACGTATTTATTGATCCGAATGAGGATTTCCTGATCGATCTTACTCAGGAAGACATTCAGGATTATCAAGCAATCTTTAAGATTGACTTGGCTCGTACTCTTTCCGAAGCAATCAAACGTCAGGTATTGCTGAACAAAGATTATGATCTTGCATATTTCCTTAAAGCTGCCGAAGCTGAGATTGCTGCTGCTGGTGCTGCAACCGAGCTCGATCTCGATACTCAGGCTGCTTCCGGTGGAGATTACACCCCATCTAACGTTCTTGATGTACTCAAAGCAGTTGTACCTCGTGTATCTCTGATTATGGGTACCATTAGACGTAACTACAATATGTATCCTACTTATATTGTATCTGGTCTTAAAACTGCCGCATTACTTAGGTCCTTACAGGACATGATGGTAAATATTGCTGGCCAGAAGGGTGAAATCGGTTGGACAGGTTCTAACGCTCAGTTCTTAAAACTGCGTGTTCTTGAATCCAATCATATAGATGATAATATGATCTATATGTCCACTAAAGCACCTCAGAACGCTTTGGAAAAATCATCTATTCTTGATCTTATTTTCAAACCTCTATATGTTGTTAAAGAGGTAACTGATGGTAACAGCCGTACTTTCGTACGTGCTAGAACTATGGTTAAGATCGTTAGAACTGATGGTCTCGGATATATCAGACTGTTGAACATTGACAAATATCTGGGTTAAATAGTGTACTAATGACCGACGGAGTTTATTCTTCGTCGGTCATTATTTAAAGGAATTAAGATATGCCTTGTATAATTATTTTAGAAAGTAAAAATACACCTAAAGTTAGGGATTTTGCAAGGGAAGCTGGACAAATCATGCAAATGAAAGGGTATCAAATGATTGGCGAACGTCCAGTTACTTATTTTAATCCTGCGGTTACTATAGCACCAGCTGAGATAACAAGTGCGATTAAAATGCTTAAAGCGATACCTACTTATTCACAAGTAATAAAAAAGATTATCCACTCTAATACTTTTAAACAGGGATAATCTCGTAGGAGGCGAAAACTATACATGGTAATGAGTCCGTTTATAAAAACAATGTCGAAAGTGTCTAGCATTAAAAAGACACTGACAGCGTTACCGATTATTAAGAAACAAGCAAATGTTTCTCCTTTAGTCGTTGGTGACGATTTAGCATTAAGATCTGGGTTAACAAGTCCTGTTATGTATGACAAAGAAATTGTCAAGTTAATTCATGATCATATAGAATTTGCTGATGAAGAAGATAATAGTAAAATGAATTATCCGAAATTCATCAGTAGTTTATCAAATGTTGATAAATTAAGTTTATTATGGGCATTATTTAAATCAACATATGAAACATTAGGGGAAAGAGATTTTAAATGTCCGAATGAAAATTGTGAACATTCAAAAACTCCTTTTAAAGAAGAAGTATTGTTAGAAGATATTATTCATGAAGATACATACACTATTTGGGAAGAAGAAACTCCATTTAATGAGTTTGTTCATCAAGTAGATGTTCCTTATGAAAATATGATATATTCTTTCCAAACTAGATTACCGTCAATTAAAGACAATAATAGATTATTATCTACTATGTCGAATGACACGTTACAGACGAATCTGCAACAATTAGGTAGTATATTTTCTCGATCTCAAAACATGGCGTTATTAGTCAAAGCGGTTCAATTGCAACCAAAGCCAGACTCTGGTCTTGATATTGAAACTGTTCAGTCGGATAATTTACAGGAAATATTAATGGCATTTAACTCATATATGCCGTTAGGAGTATCAGACATAGCTTTAGAAAAGTATGGTGAGAAATTTGACAAATACTTCACGAAATTCTATAAGACTGCTAATTGCCCCATCTGCGGAAAGGAGGTAACCAACGACTTCGATTTAGAAGTCGAGTTTTTTCGCAGAAGCTTATTTGGTTGAAGGGAGAGCAAGTAAGCATTGGAATTATTTTATAGACACGTTTTTATTATATCAAACTCTTTTTGATAATAGTGAAAGTCTAACAACGATATTATCTATTCCTTATCCACTGTATCATGATGTAATATTACGTCAGATCGATGAAAAGAGAAAAGAGAAAGAAAAGTTTAATCAAAAATTGAAGAATAAAAATATTAAGGGATTATAATGATGTTAAAAATTAGTGAACTTCCAGTGGACGTTCAACAAAAAATCCCAATATCTATTAGATCTTATTCAGATGAATATGAAGTAGAGGATCTACCCGCTTCTATACAAACATTATTAAAATCCTGGTTAGAACGAACGCCTACTATGGATTACAATATAGCATTCGATGTATTACCACAAGTTAGTGAATATGGGGATTTAAGTGTCATACAAAATATAGTTACATTAATTGGAGAGTATCTTAAGAACTATTTTATGATAACTCCAGAAGACTATCCATTTGATCCTTATTTTGGATCTAGACTTAAACGATATTTACAAACTAAAGATACATCTCTTAGACAAACATTAATTAGTAACGAGATTGATAATATTGTTGCTGCATTGTCAGCAGATATGAATATTAACATTCAAGTAACTGAAATTAATATCGAACCTATTGTAGAATTAGCGCACACTGAATATAAACTTACATTAAAGATAAGTATTAATAATTCAACAGCGACTATTAGTCTTTAATTAAAAATGAGGGTAGCTCTGTAACGGGCTACCCTCATTGGTTAATGGGAAAATCCAATACAAGACAAAACTGTTTCTGGATGGTCTAATTGTCTTTGAATTTTTAATAATATCGGTTTATTAATGTGTTTATATTGATCGGTTATGGATGGATCAACATGTACTTTTAATTTATTCATGTCAGTATCTATTTTAAATATTGGCCATAATGGAGCAATATTACTAGATATGTTTCCAATTTCTTTACGAACACAATTACCAACATAATCATTTTTAGGATTATTAATAGTGAGATATAGTTTCGTAGTATCTTGATTAACGGTGCATACAATAAAGCCTTGTTCTAGAATAACTGTGAATACTTTAAATTTAGTTGTTTTAAATTTATATTTTAGATTCTCTAAAGTCAATTCGATATCTTCTTGATCATTTAGCTTATTAAAAATAATTCTTGGATTAATTTCAATGACAGAAACAGGTGAGTCGTAATCTTCATGTTCTTCTTTACTAGATGTAACATCAAAATGAATTATTCCAGAGTCTATCCTATTATCTTTAAAGATATCTGTCGTCTTACATATTGTTGATATGCAATCGAAATCAATACCTTGGGAGGAAACGGTGTATTTTGATAAATCAGGTATCATTTCATATAGTATCTGTATTCGTTTAGATCTATTAACTGGTGTATTAAAATTACTTTCTAGTACTCCATTTAATCTCTCAAACGGTGATATAATAGCAATAGACTTAGCAAATTTATGACCAATTAAAAACTTGTCTTCATCTTTGGAAACAATTATTTGATTGTTCGGTTTTCGTAATTGTCCATTGGGTTTTTTCATAATTCCTCTGTATATACATTAATATTTTTTTATAAGAATACTTTTATTATTTTTTAATTTGTTATAGTATTTATTTATATAATTAGAAATATAAACACATC
>PJEL010002531.1_pt1 | contig 16594 bp, 12 predicted proteins | sample 1853271 | NCBI WGS metagenome assembly PJEL01 (sample SAMN08108733, study PRJNA415343) | Invertebrate metagenome, whole genome shotgun sequencing project. | host: Globobulimina | place: Sweden: Gullmar Fjord | collected 2015-08
GGCTTGCGCACGATGGCGCGCCCCATGGCGACGCGTTGGCGCTGACCGCCGGAAAGCTGCCGCGGCTTGCGGGCCAGCAGGTCCTGCAGTTCCAGGATGCCCGCCGCTTCCGCGACACGGCTGTCGATTTCCGCCTTCGGCGTGCCGGCGATCTTCAGGCCGTAAGCCATGTTGTCGTAGACCGACATATGCGGATAGAGCGCATAGTTCTGAAACACCATGGCGATGTCGCGGTCCTTGGGCTCCAGCTTGTTGACCACCCGCTCGCCGATCGAAATCTCGCCCTCCGTGATGACTTCCAGCCCGGCGATCATCCTCAGCAAGGTCGACTTGCCGCAGCCCGAAGGCCCGACGATAACGACGAACTCGCCGTCGGCGATGTCGACCGACAGGCCGTGAATGATTGCGGTGCTGCCGTAGCTTTTCTTGACGTCGCGGAGAGATATCTCTGCCATAGGGGCTTCCTGTTTTCGAAGGCTACTTCTCGGTCTCGACCAGGCCCTTCACGAAGAGCCGCTGCATGGCCACCACCACGAAGACCGGCGGGATCATCGCCAGCATGGTGGTCGCCATGACCACCGGCCAGTTGGTCTGATCCTCGCCCGGCGCGATCATGCGGTTGATCCCCATGACGATGGTGGTCATCGAGGGATCGGTGGTGATCAGGAGCGGCCAGAGATACTGGTTCCAGCCGTAGATGAAGAGAATGACGAAGAGCGCCGCGATATTGGTGCGCGACAGCGGCAGCAGAATATCCTTGAAGAAGCGCAGGGGTCCGGCGCCGTCGATGCGCGCCGCCTCCAGCAATTCGTCGGGAACGGTCAGGAAGAACTGCCGGAACAGGAAGGTCGCCGTCGCCGAGGCGATCAACGGAATCGCCAGGCCGGCGTGGGTATTGAGCATGCCCAGGTCAGCCACGACCTTGAAGGTCGGCAGGATGCGCACCTCGACCGGCAACATCAGTGTGATGAAGATGGTCCAGAAGAAAAACATGCGCAGCGGAAAGCGGAAGTAGACGATGGCGAAAGCCGACAGCAGCGAGATGACGAGCTTGCCGATGGTGATGGTCAAAGCCATGACCAGGGAATTCCACAGCATCAAAGACACCGGCGAACCGGCGGCCTGGGAAACGCCGCGCTGCAGGGCCTCGGCGTAGTTGTCGACAAGGTGCGGGCCCGGGATCAGCGGCAGCGGGGGATGGATGATGTCGCGCATCTCCGATGTCGAGGCGACGAAGGTCACGTAGATCGGAAAGACCAGAACGGCAATACCCAGCAGCACGACAGCGTGCGACAGGAACGTCAGCCAACCGCGCTTTTCGACCATCTTCCGATCCCCCTAGTAGTGGACTTTCCGCTCGATAAAGCGGAACTGGACGACCGTCAGACCGACGACGATGAACATGAGAACCACAGACTGGGCCGCCGAGCTGCCGAGGTCGAGGCCGACGAAACCGTCGGAGTAAACCTTGTAGACCAGGATCTCGGTGGACTTGCCCGGCCCGCCCTTGGTGACGGCGTGAATGATGCCGAAGGTGTCGAAGAAGGCGTAGACCAGGTTGATAACGATCAGGAAAAACGTGGTCGGCGAGAGCAGCGGAAAGATGATGGTCCAGAAGCGCCGCAGCGGTCCGGCGCCGTCGATGGCCGCCGCCTCGATCAGCGATTTGGGGATCGCCTGCAGGCCGGCCAGAAAGAACAGGAAGTTGTAGCTGACCTGTTTCCAGGCGGCGGCGACCACCACCAGGAACATGGCCTCCCCGCCGTTCAGCACGTGGTTCCAGTCATAGCCGAGGAACTTCAGGTAATAGCTGACCAAGCCGATCGATGGATTGAAGAGAAACAGCCAGAGCACACCGGCGATCGCGGGCGCCACCGCATAGGGCCAGATGAGCAGTGTCTTGTAGGCCGTGGCCCCCTTGATCACGCGATCCGCCATGACCGCCAGCAGCAGCGCCAGGCTGAGCGACAGCACCGTCACGGCAGCACTGAAATAGGCGGTGGTCCAGAAGGTGCCGATGTAAAGCGGATCGGCGAAGAGATCCTGGAAATTCTCGAACCAGACGAACTCGGTCTTGAGGCCGAAAGGATCCTCGATCAGGAGCGACTGGTAGAGCGCCTGGGAAGCCGGCCAGAGAAAGAAGACCGCCGTGATGACGAGCTGCGGCAGAACCAGCAGATAGGGCAGGGGCGACGGCTGAAAGACAACGCGCTTGTCCATAGCTGGCGAGGATCCGCTTTAGAAAGAGAGCCCGGACATCGGACCGGAGGTTACGGGCATCGGCGCCCGTAACCTCCGGCTTGCCCGAAGCGATGCTACTTGTTGGCCCGTTCGAAGCGGCGCAGCATCACGTTGCCACGCTCAACGGCGGAATCGAGCGCTTCCTGCGCGGACTTCTTGCCGGACCAGACTTCTTCCAGTTCCTCGTCGATCACGCCGCGGATCTGGTCGAAGCTGCCCAGGCGCAGGCCCTTGGAATTGGCGGAGGGCGCCATGGACGTCATCTGAACCAGGGCCGTCTCGGTGCCCGGGTTCTTGCCGTAGAAGCCCTGCTCCTTGGTCAGCTTGTAGGCGGAGGAGGTGATGGGCAGATAACCGGTCTGCTGATGCCATTCCGCCTGCACCGGGGCAGAGGAGAGAAAGGAGAAGAACTTGGCGACGCCCTTGTATTCCTCAGCGGAGTGGCCGGAAAGAATCCAGAGGCTGGCGCCACCGATGATGGTGTTGCGCGGGGCGCCCGCCGTCCCGTCCCAATAAGGCAGGTCGGTGACACCGAAGTCGAACTCCGCTTCGGCCTTCACGCCCGCGTAGCCGGCGGAAGACTCAGTGAACATGGCGCAGTCGCCGCTGCGGAAGCGGGCACCGCCTTCGTTGCGGCGGCCGGCGTAGATGAACTTACCTTCTTTCGCCCAGTCGCCCAGCTGTTGAATGTGCTTCACCTGGGTCGGCCCGTTGAAGGCCAGCTCGGTATCCATGCCCTCGAAGCCGTTCGACTTGGTGGCGAAGGAAACGTCATGCCAGGCACTCATGTTTTCCAGGTGCACCCAGGATTGCCAGGCCGTGGTGAAGGGGCAGGCCGAACCGGAGGCCTTCAAGGCGTCGAGCGCCTTGCCGAAATCCTGCCAGGTCCTGGGCGGCGCAGCGGGGTCGAGGCCCGCCTTCTTGAAAGCATCCTTGTTGAAATAGAGCACCGGTGTGGAGCTGTTGTAGGGCATCGACAGCATCTGGCCGTCGGGATCGGTGTAGTAGCCGGTGACCGTCGGCAGGTAGACGGCGGGATCGAAGCTTTCGCCGGCCTCCGCCATGACTTCATAGACCGGTTTCACCGCGCCCTTGGCCGCCATCATGGTCGCCGTGCCGACCTCGAAAACCTGCAGGATGTGCGGTTGCTGTTTCGCGCGGAAGGCCGCGACGCCGGCGTTGAGGGTCTCGGAGTAGTTGCCCTTGTAGACGGCGACGATCTTGTAGTCGCCCTGTGAGGCGTTGAAATCTTCGACCTGCTTGGCGAGGATATCGCCGAGGCGGCCGGTAAAGGCGTGCCACCATTCAACCTCGGTTACGGCCAGCGCCGTGTTGGGCAGGCTGCCTACGAGGGCTGCGGCGGCAGCATAGGTAATGAGTTTGCGGTTTAGACGCATGAGGACTTCTCCCTGTTTGTGCGACTCGGTCTCGCGGTCAGGCGAAAAACTATCGTCAGGCCGCGATGTTCTTTTGACTCTTTGATTACGACTATAAGACAAGAAGAATGTTTGCCTAGCAACAAATTGGGGAAGACAGGGCGCCGGGGTCCGCGCAAGCTTCGGATAGAGGCACCGGGCCGAGATTCGCTAAAAGTCCCGTCAGCAACGCTAATTTGGCTGCGGGAGAGGATTCAATGGACATGCAGAGCGTGAAACAGGCAGCGGGCACCCAGGGCAGCGCGGCGGCGCGGCAGCTGGATCTGGTGCGCCGGGCCTGCGATCTCATAGATGCGCAGGAGGGTGAACGCCTGACGCTAGGTGAAATCGCAACGGCGCTGAGCGTCAGCCCCTGGCACCTGCAGCGGCTGTTCAAGCGGGCCATGGGCGTCAGCCCCCGCGACTACGCCGACGCGCGCCGCAATGCCGCCTTCCGCCAGCAGCTGAAGGACGGCGAGTCCATCGCCCAGGCCACCTATGGCGCCGGTTACGGCTCCTCCAGCCGGGTTTACGAGCGTTCCGAACGCCTGCTCGGCATGACCCCCGCCTCCTACGCCAAGGGCGGCAAGGGCGCGGTCATCGCTTACGATATCGTGGAGTCGCCCCTGGGCCGCCTGCTGGTCGCCGCCACCGCCAAGGGCCTTTGTTTCCTCAGCCTCGGCAGCGACGACGCGAAACTGGTGGCGGAACTGCAGCGCGAATTTCCCCAGGCCGAGAGCATCGCCAGAGACGAGCACTCCATCGCCCAGTCGGTTTCCGTGGTGATCGACTACCTGGAGGGCAAGACGCCGCATGTCGAACTGCCGCTCGACGTGCGCGCCACCGCCTTTCAGCGCCGGGTGTGGCAGGAACTGATCGCCATTCCCTGCGGCGAGATCAGAACCTATTCGGAGATCGCCCAGGCACTCGGCGTCCCGCGCGGCCAGCGCGCGGTCGGCCGGGCCTGCGCCACCAATCCGGTCTCCCTGGTCATCCCCTGCCACCGCGCCCTGCGCGAGGACGGCGGGCTCGGCGGCTACCGCTGGGGGCTGGAGCGCAAGGCGGCGCTGCTGGAAAACGAGGCCGAACGCCCGGAATGATGCTTGGCGAGTGATGCTTCGAGACGGGCTCCCACCATGCGGGAGCCCTCCTCAGCATGAGGTCGCTTCTTACCGAGCTTCAAATCGCCTCACCCTGAGGAGCGGTCCGGCAGGACCGCGTCTCGAAAGGCGGGGCGATTTGCGCCCCTCACAGGTAGCGGCCGCGCTCGAGGATTTCCAAGGTGTACTGCCGGTAGGTCATACCCAGCGCCCGGGCGCGCTTCAAACGCCGGCGCACCACCTCGACCGGCGGGGACTTCCAGGCCTCCTTGCAGGCCCCGCGCCAGGCAAAGAGATGCCCTTGGGATTCCACCAGGGGCGGTCCCTCGTTGTGGCCGATGCCGGCAAAGGCCAATCCACTCGACGTGATACTGTCCAAAGAGGCAACCCCCTGACAAGGCTGGCATATTCCAGGTCGAAAGAAAAAGCTAGCACGGCTGCCACGCGGCTCGCCAGCCCGTGCAGACCCCTGATCGCCCAGCGCCGCTTGCCCGCGCCGGAGTCGTCGGGATATAGAATTGCCATGCCCATGCGATTGGACGCGCCGCGCAGCCTGCGGCTTGAAAGCCGGGAAGTGCCGCTGGAACTCAGCCGCCACCCGCGCGCGCGGCGCATCACCCTGCGGCTCAACCCCGGCGGGGACGGCGTCGAGATGGTTCTGCCCAATCGCACACCGATCCGCGAGGCCCTGGCTTTCGCCGAGCGCAACAGCGGCTGGATCATCAAACAGCTCGGAAAAGCACCGCAGCGCATCCCCTTTGCCGCCGGCGCGACGATCCCGCTGCTCGGCGAGGACCATGTGATCGCCCACGACGCAGGCGCAAGGCGCGGCGTGTGGCGCAGCGAGGGGGTGATCCGCGTCTCCGGCCAGGTCGAGCACCTGCCGCGCCGGGTCGGCGACTTCCTGAAGAGCGAAGCCCGCAGCGAACTTGGCGGCCGTGCGCGTGAAAAGGCGGCGCGCCTGGATCGCCGCGTCGGCCGCATCTCCCTGCGCGACACCCGCAGCCGCTGGGGGTCGTGCAATTCCAATGGCGACCTGAATTTCTCCTGGCGGCTGATTCTGGCGCCGGCGCCGGTGCTCGACTATGTGGTCGCCCACGAAGTCGCGCATATGGTGGAACTGAACCACTCCAAGCGGTTCTGGAAACTGGCCGGCGACCTGACCGAGGACATTGAGAGCGCCAAGGCCTGGCTGCGCCGCAACAGCGCCGAACTCTGGCGCTACGGCTGAGTTTCTGCCTTAGAGCCTTTCCTAGTCAGATTGAAGCAATTCTGTTTCCGGGCGGAGAGTCGATCCGCTAGGAGAAAGGCGCAGCGCGATGCGGGGCATCGGGCAAGCCTTGCGACGCCGCGGGCGGCCGCCGCCCGGAAACCCGAAGGGACGGGCGGCTTTGCGCCAATGGCTGCGGGCTTCGTCTTGGCCATAGCACCGCTATGCCCCGCGACAAACCCCTTGCCCTTGTCACAAATCCACTCCGTCAGAATGGTTCAATCTGACTAGGAAAGGCTCTAGGAACCGAGGGGACCCAGACATAACCGTCGGGGCCCGCGATGTAGGCCTCGCGCAGACCGTGCGGCTTGTCGCTGGCCTGCTGAAGCACCGTGTGACCCGCCGCCTCGGCCCGCGCCGCCGCCGCGTCCGGATCGACGCCATAGAGCCGCAGCTCCAGGCCGGCGCCACGGATCGCCCCATCGCCGGTCAGCGCCAGCAGGGGATTGCTGTGGTAGCTGGCGTCGGAATGCAGCATCCACTCCTGACCGCCGTGGCGGCAGACCGCGAAGTCGGCATCCGCATAGGCCGTCGTCACCCCCAGGACCACATCGAGGAACGCGAGGGTCGCGGCCATGTCGCTGACCAGGATGTTGACGCCGAAGCCCCGCAGCGAACGGCCGTAGGCGTCGGCTGACATAAAGGGCGTCTTCGCGCTGTCGGCCATGGCCGCCTTCCTTGCAGTTGCTCCGCTCCCGCGACTATAAGCGGAGGCGGGCCCGATCCGTAAACATCCACTTCGAGAGATCCCCTGGGAACCATTTTCCCGGCAGGTCCGTTTTTCCGAGTATTTCCAAGGCCGGAGTTTCCATGGCGCGTGCCGAAAGCCTGACCGTTTCCGTGCTGCTGACCGCCATGGTCGCGCTGGGGCCGATTTCCACCGACATCTACCTGCCCTCGTTGCCGGCCATCGGCGCCGCCCTCGGCGTCGGCCAGGGCCAGGTGCAGCTGACCCTCTCGGTCTTCCTGGCCGGCTTCGCCGTCAGCCAGCTGGCCTGCGGGCCTCTATCGGACCGCTTTGGCCGGCGCCCGGTGATCCTCGCCGGCCTGGTGCTCTACCTCGCCGCCAGCCTGGCCTGCGCCGCCGCGACGAGCATTGAGATGCTGATCCTCGCCCGCTTTTGCCAGGCGGTCGGCGCCTGCGTCGGCCCGGTGCTGGGCCGCGCGGCGGTACGCGACATCTACGGGCGCGAGCGTGCCGCGCGCATGCTGTCCTACATGGGTATGGTGATGGCGCTGGCGCCCGCTTTCGGCCCGATCCTCGGCGGCTTCCTGGAAGTCTGGTTCGGCTGGCGCGCCAACTTCCTCTTGGTTTCCGCCGTCGCGCTCGTCCTGCTGGCCGCCACCCTGGCCATCCTGCCGGAGACCAACCAGTGGAAGAGCCGCGACGCCACCCGGCCGGGACGCCTGCTCGGCAACTACCGCAGCCTGCTGCGGCACCGCAGCTACGTCGGCTACGTGCTGATCGTCGCCTGCACCTATTCCGGCATCTTCTCCTTTATCTCCGGCTCGTCCTTCGTGCTGATCGGCCTGCTCGGCCTCAGCCCGGAGGTTTACGGCTTCTGCTTCGCCGCCATCGTCGTCGGCTACATGATCGGCGCCTTCATCTCGGGCCGCTTCACCGTCCGGATCGGGTTGGAGCGCATGGTGCAACTGGGCACGGCGGTGCAGGTCGCCGGCGGCCTGGCCGGTCTCGCGCTCTACGCCGCCGACATCGTTACCGTGGCCAGCATCGTCGGTCCGGTGGCGGTGTTCATGATCGGCACCGGCTTGGCCATGCCCAACGCCCAGGCCGGCGCCATCGGCCCGTTTCCACGCATGGCGGGCGCTGCCTCGGCATTGCTCGGGTTCTGCCAGATGGGCCTCGCCGCAGTGGTCGGCATCGTCGTCGGCCACGGCAGCGGCCAGTCGGCCTTGACCATGATGGCGGCCATCGCCCTGGTCGCCCTCGGCGGCGCCCTGTCCTATTGGCTGGTGGTGCGCCCGGCGCCGCGGCCCGCCGAGGCAGACTGACCGGCCCGGTCCCAAAGAGCTCTAGTCGCGCTGGCTCTCGCGTTTCCAGAAGGGTTTGTCGTCACGCGGCTGTGCTGCCGGCCGGTTCTGCTTAACCGGGCGGGGCGCGGCCGCCGGCTCCTCGGCGGTCAGCCCCTTGAGGACACGGCCGATGAAACCGCCGATGCTGTCGTCTTCGGAAGTGCGCGCGATCAGCGCGCCGCCGCCCGGCAGAGGGCGCTGCGGCAAGCCATCCAGGCTGCGCTTCATGAAGCTCCCCCAGAGCCGTGCCGGCAGGGAACCGCCGGTGACCTTGTTCATCGGCATGCCGTCGTCGTTGCCGAACCACACCCCGGTCACCAGCTCGGCGGTGAAACCGACAAACCAGGCATCGCGGAAATCCTGACTGGTGCCGGTCTTGCCGGCGGCGGCGCGATCGGACTGGGCGGCCTTGCCGGTGCCCCAGACAACCGTCGCCGACATCATGTTGGACATCTGGGCGAGATGGCGCGCCGAGACGACGCTGTCGCCGGGGCTGCGGTCACGCTGGAACAGCAGTTGGCCCTCGGCATCGCGGATCTCGGTAATGCCGTAGGGCGCGACATGGCGGCCCTCGTTGGCGAAGACGGCGTAGCCACCGGTCAGCTCCAGCAGCGTCACCTCCGAGGCGCCGAGGGCGATGCCCCCGGTGGGTCGTAGCTTGCTGTTAATGCCGAGACGCTTGGCGGTGGCGGCAACGGTCTTGGGGCCGACCTTCTGGGTCAGGCGCACCGCCACCGAGTTCATCGAACGGGCAAAGGAGTCACGCAGGGTGACCTCGCCGTAGTAGCGCCCGCCGTAGTTGCGCGGCGTCCACTTGCCGACGCGCACCGGGGCGTCCTTCATCATGCTGTCGGGGGTGAGCCCGGCCTCCAATCCGGCGAGATAGACGAAAGGCTTGAACGCCGAACCCGGCTGGCGCAGCGCCTGGGTAACCCGGTTGAACTGGCTGTCGCTGTAGCTGCGTCCGCCGACCAGGGCGCGCACCGCGCCGTCGGGCGCCAGGCTGACCAGCGCCGCCTGGCCGACTTTGCGGGTCTCGCCCTCTTTCTGGAGCACCGCGGCCACTTCTTCATTGGCGATACCCTGCAGCGTCGGGTCGATGGTGGTAACAACGCGGATATCTTTGTCGATGCCCCCCAGATAGTCGCGCACCTGGGCCATGATCCAGTCGGCGAAATAGGGGGCGATGTCGTCGCGCGCGATATGCGTCGGCGTTTTCTTCTGCAGGGCAGCCACCGCCTCGGCCGGCGTGATAAAGCCCGACTCGACCATGGTCTGCAGCACCAGGGCGGCTCTTTGATCGGCGCCGCTGGGATCGTGGCTGGGGTTGAGGCGCGAAGGCGCCTTCAACAGACCGGCCATCAGCGCCGCTTCATAGAGGGTTACACGGGTCGCCGGCTTCCCGAAATAGTGGCGCGCCGCCGCATCGACACCATAGGTGCCGGCGCCGAGATAAACCCGGTTCAGGTAGATCGTCAGGATCTGGTCCTTGGTGAAGCGGCGCTCCAGCCAATAGGACAGCATGACTTCCTGAATCTTGCGCTTGATGGTGCGGTCGGGCGTGAGAAAGAGATTCTTGACCAGCTGCTGGGTCAGGGTCGAGCCGCCCTGGGAAATGCGGCCGTCACGAATGTTGACGTAGACCGCCCGCAGCAAACCGCGAAAGTCGATGCCGCCGTGGTCGTAGAAGCGGCGGTCTTCGACGGCGATCACGGCCCGGGGCAGGTGCGGCGGCAGCTCCCGCAGGCTGCGGGTTGCCCCGAAACGATCCCCGAAGGAGGCGAGGCGCGTGCCGTCGGCGGCCAGCAGGGTCACGTTGGGCCGCCGCGTCATCTTTTCGATTTCGCCGATATCCGGCAGGTCGTAGGCGTACCAGGCCAAAACGCCGGTCACCATGACGCCCAGCCAGATCACCGCGACCAGCGACCAGGTCACCAGTCGACGCAGCAGACCGGCGGCGCGCACCGCCTTGGCGGCCCGGGCCGATTTGGCTTTGCCGCCGCCGCGGCGCTTGCTCGGCTGACTGGAAACGGATGTCTTGCGGCTGCGGCCCTCGCCGCCGGAAGATCCCGTTCGGCTCTTCGAGCCTTTGCGACTCTTTTCGGCCATGGCCCTATAAATAGAGAAAGTAGCGGCGCTTCACCACAAATCCGGCACGCCCGCCCGGTGGCATTCTTGGGGTCTCGAGGTCTTCCGGCTGAAGACCGCGGTCCTAAACGTCGAGATTTGCGACCTCCAGGGCATGCTGTTGTATGAAGTCGCGGCGCGGCTCCACCACATCGCCCATCAGGGTGGAGAACACATCCTCCGCATCATCGGCATGCGCCACTCTCACCTGCAGCAGCGCGCGCACGTTGGGATCGAGGGTGGTTTCCCAGAGTTGCTCGGGGTTCATTTCACCCAAGCCCTTATAGCGCGCCACGCTGACGCCCTTGCGGCCGAGCTCGAAGATGGCCGCGACCAGGCTGATCGGGCCGGTGATGCGGTAGCTCTTGTCCTTGGAGGTCAATTCGCCGTGGTGGGCGAAGGTCGCCTGCAACTCGGAGGCCATCTCGTTGAGGCGCCGCGCTTCGCTGGAGCGCACCAGCGGCCCGTCGATGACGCGCTGTTCCATCACCCCGCGCAGGATGCGCATGAAGCTGAGGCCGCCGTCGGGCAGGGAAGATCCCTGCCAGCCCTTCTCGTGGGTCGGCGCCAGGGCGTCGAGCCGAGCGGAAATGTACTCCGCCGCCTGCGCCGCCCGGGTTTCGTCGGAGAGTATTTCGTCGCTGAGCACGCCGGCGATGGCCGCCTGCTCGACCACGTCGGCGTTGCCGACCTTGCGGATCAGAGGCTCGGTCAGGTGCTTGGCCCGCACCGAGCGTTCGACCAGTTGGCGCAGGTCTTCGCCGGCCCTCTGGCCTTCTTCCTGCAACGTCAGCACCGCATCGCGCAGGCCACTGTCGATGAGGTAGGCCTCCATCTCGCGGTCGCCCTTCAGATAGCGCTGCGATTCCCCGCGCTTGGCCCGGTACAACGGCGGCTGTGCAATATAGAGGTAGCCGCGTTCGACCAGTTCCGGCATCTGCCGAAAGAAGAAGGTCAGCAGAAGGGTGCGGATATGACTGCCGTCCACGTCGGCGTCGGTCATGATGATGATCTTGTGGTAGCGCAGCTTGTCGATGTTGAACTCGTCGCGGCCGATGCCGGTGCCCAGCGCGGTGATCAGGGTGCCGATTTCCTGCGACGACAGCATCTTGTCGAAACGCGCGCGCTCCACGTTCAGGATCTTGCCGCGCAGCGGCAGGATCGCCTGGTTGCGCCGGTCGCGTCCCTGCTTGGCGGAACCGCCGGCCGAATCGCCCTCGACGATGAAGAGTTCGGACTTGGCCGGGTCGCGTTCCTGGCAATCGGCCAGCTTTCCGGGCAGGGAGGAAATGTCCAAAGCGCCCTTGCGCCGGGTCAGTTCACGGGCCTTGCGCGCCGCCTCGCGGGCCGCCGCCGCTTCGACCACCTTGCCGACGATGCGTCTGGCTTCCTGCGGGTGTTCCTCGAAGAACTGACCGAGGCGGTCATTGACCGCAGATTCGACGATCGGCCGGACTTCGGAGGACACCAGCTTGTCCTTGGTCTGGCTGGAGAACTTCGGATCCGGCACCTTCACCGAGAGCACGCAGGTCAAGCCCTCGCGGGCATCGTCGCCGGTCAGCGAGACCTTCTCCTTCTTCATCAGACCGGAGGACGTGGCGTAACCGTTGATCTGGCGCGTGAGCGCCGCGCGGAAACCGGCCAGGTGGGTGCCGCCGTCGCGCTGCGGAATGTTGTTGGTAAAGCAGAGCACCGTTTCGTGATAGCTGTCGGTCCACTGCATCGCGACCTCGACGGTAGTGCCGTCGTCGCGTTCCACCGACATGGTGACCGGCGGCTCGAAGAGCGCGGTCTTGGTGCGGTCGAGGTAGTTCACGAAAGCGACCAGTCCGCCTTCGTAATGAAGTTCGATTTCCTTGGGTTCCGCGCTGCGCGCATCGTTGAGCAGCAGGCGCACACCGGAATTCAGAAAAGCCAGCTCGCGCAGGCGGTGTTCCAGCGTGGCGAAGTCGAAGTCCAGCATGGTGAAGGTCTTCGACGACGGCATGAAGGTGATCTGCGTGCCGCTTTTGCCCTCGGAGGAACCACGCTCGACCAGCGGCGCCTCGGCGTCGCCATGGGCAAAGCGCATGAAATGCTCGCGCCCGCTGCGCCAGATGGTCAGCTCCAGCCATTCGCTCAGCGCGTTGACCACCGACACGCCGACGCCGTGCAGACCGCCGGACACCTTATAGGAGTTCTGGTCGAACTTACCGCCGGCGTGCAGCTGGGTCATGATGACCTCGGCCGCCGAGACGCCTTCCTCAGCATGAATGTCGACGGGAATACCGCGCCCGTTGTCGGACACGGTCACCGATCCGTCGCCGTTCAGCGTGACCGTTACGGTATCGCAATAACCGGCCAGCGCTTCGTCGATGGCATTGTCGACCACCTCGTAGACCATGTGGTGCAAACCCGACCCGTCGTCGGTGTCGCCGATGTACATGCCGGGACGTTTGCGCACGGCTTCCAGGCCGCGCAGCACCTTGATGGATTCCGCGCCATAGTCGGCGTCGTCCTGGCGCCTGCGCTCGGAGTCGATCGGCTTGTCGTCGTCGTTGCTCATGAAGACCCTAGCTTCGCTTGTCTCATTTCAGATCACGCGGGGCTAATCCGGCGCCCCGCCTCAATTACCGCCCTGCGACATCGGCCCGATGGCCCCGTCGTCGATGGGAAAAAACTGCGCCCGGCCTTCCAGGCCCTCGAAATCGGCAACGTCGGTGCCGGTCAGCCAGGCCTGGGCGCCCAGGCCGAGAATTTCTTCGTAGAGCGCGGCGCGGCGCGCGGCATCGAGATGCGCGGCGACCTCGTCGAGCAGCAGCAGGGGCGCGGCCCCGCGCTCCAGCGTCAAGAGGCGCGCATGGGCCAGCAGGACGGCGATCAGCAAGGCTTTCTGTTCGCCCGTCGAGCAGAGCTCCGCCGCCATGCCCTTGGCACGGTGATGAGCCAGCAGATCGCTGCGATGCGGGCCGATTCCGGCGCCGCCGGTCTCCGCGTCCCGTCGGCGGTGTTCGGCGAGGCCGTCGCGCAGGCGGTCCTCGGCGGCCAGCGCCGGGCCGGAACGCAGCCAGTCCTCGACACTGCCTTCCAGGCCGAGATCCGCCTTGGGGAACTGTCCCTCCGCCGCATCGCAGGCGCGCTGCAGCCGTTCCACCATGTCGAGGCGCGCGGCGGCAATAGCGACACCGTGGCGGGCCATGGTGTCTTCCAGAGAATCCAGCCAGGCAGCGTCGCCGCCGCCGCTCTTCAAGAGCCGGGCTCTTTCGCGCAGCGCATGGTCGTAGGCGGCGCTGCGGCCGGAGTGTTCCGGATCGAAACCGTAGACCAGGCGGTCGAGAAACCGCCGCCGGCCCCCGGCGCCCTCACGGAACAGCCCATCCATCTGCGGCGTCAGCCAGACCAGCGCCAGTACCTCCGCCAGAGCCTGCTGGCCGCGCGCCGCCGCGCCATCGACTTTGATCAGGCGGCGTTCGCGCTGGGCGCCGGGGTTCTGCCCGGCATCGCGGCCGCTGCCGACGTCGCGTTGGCCGTCCGGCGTCATTGCCGTTGCCGCCACCGCCCAGGCCTGGCTGTCTTGCTCACCGGGCCGGCGCCGGTCGATTTCACTGAGGCGGGCCCCGCGCAGGCCGCGGCCCGGCGAGAGGAAGGAAATTGCTTCCAGCAAATTGGTCTTGCCGGCGCCGTTCGGGCCGGTCAGCACGACCGGGGCCGCTTCCAGGCGCAGCTCTGCCTGGGCGTAGCAGCGAAACTGTGTGACCAGCAGGCGGCTTAGCCAGATACCGGTTTCAGTTTTGCTTTGCGACACGGCCTCCGGCGCCGGGCCGCCGAAGGCGGCCGGGCTCAGCAAGAGAAACGACGGTCGTTGTTGCGCCGGTTTGTCATCTTGGGCCCACGGGTCACACGCGCATCGGCATCAGCACATAGAGAGCGCTGCTGTCCGCCACTTCGCGCACGATGGTCGGCGAGGCCGCATCGGCCATGGTGAACTGCGCCGCATCGCCCTCGATCTGCTGGGCAATGTCCAGCAGGTAGCGCGAATTGAAGCCGATCTCGATGCCGTCGCCGTTGTAGTCGATTTCCAGTTCCTCGACAGCGGTACCGTTCTCCGGGCTGTTGGCCGAGAGGGTCAGGGCGCCCTTGTCGACCGCCATCTTCACGGCCCGGCTTTTCTCGGAGGAAATGGTCGACACGCGGTCCACCGCCTCGGCAAAGGACTTGCAGTCGACTTCCAGAACCTTGTCGTTGCCGGCCGGGATCACCCGCTCATAGTCCGGGAAGGTGCCGTCGATCAACTTGGACGTCAGGATGGTGGAGCCGAAGGCGAAGCGGATCTTGGTGTCCGACAGGGCGATTTCCACCGGGTCGTCGACGCCTTCGATCAGGCGGCGCAGCTCGCCTACGGTCTTGCGCGGCACGATGACGCCGGGCATGTCCTTGGCGGCGTCGGGCAGCGGCATTTCCACCTGCGCCAGCCGATGGCCGTCGGTGGCCACGGCGCGCAGCACCGCGAGGCTGTTGCTCTGTGCGGCGTGCAGGAAGATGCCGTTCAGGTAGTAGCGGGTTTCCTCGGTGGAGATCGCGAAACGGGTCCGGTCGATCAGGGTCTTCAACTCGCCGGCCTGCAGCGTGAAGCTCTGTGGCAGGTCGTCGCCGGAGGTCGCCGGGAAATCCTCACGCGGCAGGGTCGCCAGGGTGAAGACGGAGCGCCCGGCCTGCAGCTTCAGGCGCGCATCGTCGCCGCCGGCTTCGATCTGCACCTGCGCGCCCTCGGGCAGCTTGCGCACGATGTCGTACAGCGTATGCGCCGGGGCCGTGGTCGCGCCGGGCTGGGTTACCTCCGCGGAGATCTTGTCGACCATCGTCAGGTCCATGTCCGTGGCGGTCAGCGAAAGCGAAGAATCGTCCGCCTCGATCAGCACATTGGAAAGAATGGGGATCGTATTGCGGCGTTCCACCACGCTTTGCACGTGCGTGAGGGATTTGAGGAGCGCAGCGCGTTCAATGGTCAGCTTCATGATGGGATGCTTGGCCTTCGGGCGTTGGTGTTGAACGTTCTCTTGGGTGCCTTAGGGTGCTTTTCAGCCCCTACCTAATGCTTTCGATGTGGGATCCTTGACCGGGGCCCGCGCGACCCCTTCCTTCACTGCGGCACGCCAGCCGCCGGCAGCAAAATCCGGGTCCATCGACACCACGCGCCGAGCCTGAAAATGCGGCTCCGCAGCGCGGTCGCCGAGTATAGCACGCAAGGGCGGAAACGTAAGCTTTAAGCGCAGTTGCGGCGGCTCAACCGCCCGCGCGGCCGAGTGGCCGGGGTGCACCTGCTAAGCGACTCTTTTGCTTGGCATTTCCCGCCTCGAAATACGGCGGAAGACGGCCTAGAGGCCCGATTCAGGCCTCCAGCATGCGGCGCAGCAGTTCCACGTCCTCGGCGAAGCTGGAATCAGTGGCCTTGAGTTCCTCGACCTTGCGGACGGCATGCATCACCGTCGTATGGTCCCGACCGCCGAATTTGCGGCCGATTTCAGGCAGCGAGCGGGAGGTCAGCTGCTTGGAGAGGTACATGGCGACCTGGCGCGGACGGGCCACGGCACGGGCCCGGCGGGCCGAATGCATGTCGGCGATCCGAACATTGAAGTGGGCCGATACCCGCTTCTGGATCTCCTCGATGGTGACCCGGCGGTCATTGGCGCGCAGCAGGTCGTGCAGGACCTCCTGGGTGGTCTCCAGGGTGATCGGCCGCCCCACCAGGGTCGCGTGCGCCATGATGCGGTTCAAGGCACCTTCCAGTTCTCGCACATTGGAGGTGATTTTGTGGGCCAGGAACTCCAGCACCTTGACCGGAATGTCGGCACTCGACAGTTCGGCCTTGGCCTGCAGTATCCCGAGGCGCAGTTCGTAGGTCGCGGGATGAATGTCCGCCACCAAACCCCAACCCAGCCGCGAACGCATCCGTTCTTCGACGCCTTCCAGATCGCTGGGGCTCTTGTCCGCGGAGATGATGACCTGGCGCTTCTGATCGACCAGCGCGTTGAAGGTATGGAAGAACTCTTCCTGCGTTGCCTCGCGCCCGCCGATGAACTGCACGTCGTCGATCATCAGCACGTCAACCGAGCGGAACTCGTCCTTGAAGGCCATGGTGTCCTTGGTGCGCAGCGCGCGCACGAACTGGTACATGAACTTTTCGGCCGACAGATAAATGATACGCCGCTCGGGCGACTGCTTCTTGATGTGCAGACCGATGGCATGCATCAGGTGTGTCTTGCCGAGACCGACACCACCGTAGAGGAACAGAGGGTTGAACGGCGCAGTGGGCGCTTCTGCGACGCGGCGCGCCGCGGCATAGGCCAGTTCGTTCGGCTTACCGACAACAAAGTTGTCGAAGTTGAGGCGCGGATCCAGGGGCGCCGAAATGCCGTCGCGTACCGCGC